>JAEEGK010003974.1_pt1 | contig 36498 bp, 22 predicted proteins | sample 8958771 | NCBI WGS metagenome assembly JAEEGK01 (sample SAMN16246547, study PRJNA631951) | gut metagenome | biome: gut microbiome; feature: rumen; material: SC-attached | host: Bos | place: Iran: Karaj | collected 2018-10 | reverse complement strand
GTTTTTCGTCTTCTTATAGCCCAAAAATCCCAAAAACGCGATGGCCAGGAAATAGACCATCACAATCATATACATCGAAAAATTTTCCATCTATAAATTATTGATAGTTAATACTAAAGGTTGTCGGCATCGTCTTCTTTGTTCCAATACTTTATGCCAAAAATTATCGAGCCTATCACGCATAAAATCGACAGCAGATAGACAATCCAGATACCAGGGTCGGAAATACCAAACATTGTAATGCAGTTTTAAAATTGATGTTTAAAAAAGTGCATAAAAGTAGATAAATGTGTGATTTTGCTGATTGCCGCGGCCGATTGTACGTAAATCACTTATTGACTATCGCTATTTTGTTTGTTATCAAGTGAATATGGCTGTCTGGTTGTTTCGGTGTTTGAATGTAACCTGTTGAGTTTTAATATTTCTGAAGTTGGACATCTGGTGTCGTGTGGTATTTGTTTTCAAATTTTTCACTAAAAAATTTAATCGGGTTCTCGAGATTTTTTGCGACCGTATATTGCAGTGCTTAAGCAGGATAGGGTAGATGGCCGCAACCTGCGGCCGCAATAATGAACACTTTCCGAAATTTTTTGGGGGCTAAGTGATTTATGTAAAAAAAAAGTGTAAGTTTACGTTATAAATGTAATGTTTACAATTATGATAAAAGTTACACATACGTTTGCATTGTTAAATGTAATAAATACAATTAAAAACAGGTGTAGAATACAAAACCATCCGTTAGAAGTAGCAAGTTTAAATTTGAAATAGTTTGGTAATTATTGAGGAGAGTAGGATAGTTTTATGTTCGCCGAAATAAATGTAATTATTACAATTATAAATTGAAGATAAGACATTTGTTATATGAATTAAAAATGGAGAATAGAAAGTGAAACTAATAATATATGTATAACTACTAAAAATGACAGCCTAAGGATCTGTCTAAAAAACGGACAGTAATGTCCAACAAACAAACTCTTTTTTAAACTTTTAAAAACTTTTATGATGAAAATGTATCTGAAAAGTGCAGTGCTTGCACTGCCAATGCTCTTGTTTTCAGCAGGAGTTTTTGCTCAGGCGCATGATGTTACGGGTACAGTTCTTGACGAAGAATCGAACCCCATACCTGGTGCAAATGTGTTAATCAAGGGAACAACCACCGGAACTATCACAACCGGTAATGGTGAGTTTCAGATGAAAGCCAATGATGGTGATGTTCTTCAGATTTCCTACATTGGATACACAACTGAAGAGATTACGGTAAGCGGCAATGGTCCTTACAACATTAGTCTGGTGCCTGATATGGTAGGCTTGGACGAGGTTGTGGTTGTAGGTTACGGTGTGCAACGCAAAAGCGATGTTACCGGCGCCATCGCTACAGTTAACGAAGACGCTCTTAAAAACCGCTCAACAAGTGATGCCGGAGCAGCTTTGCAAGGTAAGGCCGCTGGTGTTCAAATCATTTCAAATTCTGGTAAGCCAGGTGAAGGAGCTCAAATCCGCGTTCGTGGTGTGTCTTCTAACCAAACCAACAACGGAAACTTGAGCCCGCTTTTGATTGTGGACGGTCTTATCGTTGATAATATTCAGTACCTCGACCCTTCGATGATTGAATCGATGGAGGTATTGAAAGACGCCGCTTCAGCCGCTATTTATGGTGCACAGGCAGGTAATGGTGTAGTACTTATCACAACTAAAAACGGCTCAAAATCAAAAGGCAGCGGTACCATTAAATATGACGGGAAATGGACACTCCAGAGCCTTGGCAATGTTCCTGAATTGCTTAACGCTAAGGAATTCGTTGAATGGATGAAGTTCTTAGGCGAAGATGTGGATAAAGATATGGCTGACGCTAAAACAGCATTTGGTTGGGATGAAAAAACAGATACCGACTGGATGAAAGAATATTTTGAAAACACCTGGGCACAACAACACTCAGTGTCGGTTACCGGTGGTAACGAGAGAGGGAACTATTTCGCCAGCATCAACTATTTGAACCAAGACGGTATTGTTAAGGGCCATAAAGATGTTTATGAGCGTTTGACAGCTCAATTGAACGGCGAGTATAAAATCAAAGACTGGTTGAAAGTGGGAAACAACACATCTATAGAGAAATGGAGCAGCAGAGGCGTTTCTGAAAGAGGCTACGGCACGGCATTCCAGACTCTTCTGATGATGGACCCTCTCACTCCTACCCATTGGACAAAACCAGATCAGTTCATACAAGCAATGAAGAAAGCGTACGATGAAGCTATGACTAATCCGTCTGACACCACATACCGCTTCTATGGTGATGAGAAGGGTTTCTATGCCACGTCATACTTCAACCAGCGTCAAAATGGTGGTAACCCATTCATTCAGCGCGACAGAGCGTTTCAAAAACAAGAGGGTATTACCGTTCGAGGTTCTATCCATGCTGATTTTACCCCGGTTAAATGGTTAACCTACACAACTCGTTTTGGTTACCGTTTGTCTAATAGTACAGATCATAACTGGGATGAACCTTACTATGTTAACTCTAAGGCTAACCATGAAGGATTTAGTATAACGGCAACTGCAAACACAGGCATATACTATATGTGGGAAAACTTTATGAACTTTAACAAGACGTTTGCCGACGTACATAATGTAAGTGCTATGGTTGGTATGTCGTTTACGGAGAGTAGTAGTGATAATGTTACTGCTGGTGCAAACGGTTCAAACATTATGAATTCATATAAAGACAACTACCGCTTTGTAAGTCAGGTGAACCGGAATCCTGAAACATCAAGAACCACAACCAATCAACCAAGCTTGCATCGTAATATGTCATATTTCGGTCGTGCTTCGTATTCTTTTGCCGACCGCTACAATTTGCAATTCATTTTACGTGCCGATGCATTCGATACTTCAAAACTCGACAAAGACCACCGTTGGGGTAAATTCCCATCAGTATCAGCTGGTTGGACAATCAGTAATGAGGATTTCATCCGTAGCAACATCAGCAGCGACATCTTGTCTTACTTGAAACTGAGAGCATCTTGGGGCCGTAACGGTAATGTCAGCGTGTTGAACAATTACCCCTACAAGACAGGTATCAGTGAGAACAGCAAGTACTATCAAACAGATGATGGTAAGATAATTAACGGCTCTGCCCCGAGCGGTGTGGCCAATCCTGATTTGACTTGGGAAACATCTGATCAGGTTGACGTTGGTTTGGATATGCGTTTCTTATCGAACCGTTTGTCATTAGGTATCGACTATTACAATAAGAAAACCAAAGATTTGTTGTTCGGAATCACCACTCCTTCTGAGGCAGGTTCTCTTAACACAACAGTTAATGGTGGCGAAATTCTTAATACAGGTATTGAAATTGAGGCCGCTTGGCGCCACAAGATTGGTGACATTAACTACAGCGTTAGCGCCAACATGGCAACACTTAAAAACGAAGCCACATATCTGACTCCGTTAATGGGTGAGTATCAGAGTGGCGCTGGCGTGGGCGGTTCTAACTTCTGCAAACTTACAACCCGCTTTAAAGAGGGTGAGCCAATTTGGTATATGCATGGTTACAAATACACAGGAATTAAACCAGACGGTACTGCTGGTTTTGCCGATTTGAATGGAGATGACAATGTTGACGAACACGATATGACCAATGTGGGTTATGGTAACCCCAAAGTCACTTATGGTTTGACTATCAATCTCGATTATAAGGGCATTGACTTCTTACTGTTTGGTACAGGCGCTGCAGGTAGAGACATTTACTATGGCCTGTACTATGAAGGATATAACAACATTTCAAAGTACTTCTACGATGAAATGAAGAAAGGTAATCTGCCATCAGATATCGCTAAAAGCGATAAATACTGGACATCTGATGCAGCCGTATTCAATGGCTCATATTTCAAGATCAAACAAATTCAACTTGGCTATACTTTGCCGAAAGAATTATCTCAAAAAGTATTTATCCAGAACGCTCGTTGCTTTGTTTCATTGGATGACTTCTTTACAATTACCAAGTATCCTGGTCTTGATCCGGAAACCGCAAACAACGGAGCAAACGGCCCTGGTATGGATTTAGGCCAGTATCCAACTATGCGTAAAGTTGTATTTGGAGTTAATCTTACATTCTAATTAACAATTAAAGAATATGAAAATGAATAAAATAAAATATGCACTTTTTATTGGTGCCAGTTTGTTCACCGCAGCCTGCAGTGAGGATTTGCTTGACATTCCGCAGAAAGCATCCACTTCTGCCGATGAATTTTTTGCCAAGGATGAGGCTGCACAATCACTTTTACTTAGTTGCTATGCAGAAATGACAGATCGTATTGCCGGAGCTGACTGGAATGATGGCAGTATGTTTGGTAGTCCGTTTCTGACCGCTCTGAATTATTCGGCCGATGATGTATTCTCTGCAGGTAAGAACACAGAGGACCATTTGGACATCCGTCAGTTCGATGAGTTCCGCTATGACACCAAGAATTCTCAAGTAAAAGCTTTTTATAACAGATTGTACAAAGTGATTTTTATGTGCAACCAGCTTAAGGCAAACATTGCTGGTGACACTCCGGCTAAAAAAACAGCCATAGCTGAAGCTCGTGTTATGAGCGCTTACAGCCACATGATGGCAGCCTTGTTATTTGAAAATCCACCATTGGTTCCTGAATTGACTACCGATTATGTTAAGAATGCCGAAAGCCAGGAACAAATTCTTAAATGGTGTATTGATGAGTGTGAGGCAGCCATACCAGACTTGAATGAGCGCAAAGGTGCTACGGACAAGGATGGATGCTATAGAGTTACAGTAGGTTTCGCACAGTTTGTTGCCGGCAAATGCGCAATGTTTATGGGCGATTGGGCTACAGCTGTAAAATATTTGAAACCGCTTTGCGAATCACCAAATTACGCTTTGATTGATAACTACCGCGATTTGACACACATTGAAGGTGATGGTTCTGCAGAAAAAATATTTGAGTTAAATATGGTTGAAAATGCAGATGCCAACAGCTTCACCGAAATGCTTCGTGGTGGCTGGATGGCAACTAACGTTATCAGCTGGCGTGTTGATGATCTGCCTGCAGTACCTAATATTTTGGGTGTTGCCGGTGGTTGGGGCGGCGGTGCCATCAACGATAAGTTTGCAGAAAAAATGTATGCACACGAGCCAAACAGCCAACGTCGTATAGCTACATTCCTCACACCTGACGAGCTTCTGTATAACGATACTCTTTGCGGTTGGCCAGCAGACACTGCCAATCTTACACTAGAACAGAAAAAAGCAGACCCTGGTCGTGGCATTATAACCACAACAGGAGCTTTCTCACGTTGCGAGTATATGGCAGTTAAAAAAATGACATATCCTACCGACAAATCAACTCGTGCCGATGCCAATATGACAAACTTCATTGTGGCACGTCTGGGTGAGGCATATCTGCTCTACGCTGAAGCTTGCTTAAGGAATGGCAACGCAGCTGAAGGTAAGACATATCTGAATAAGATTCAGGAACGTGCAGGTGCGCCTGTAACCGATCTTACAATGGAAACATTGATGGATGAGAAACAGTATGAATTGTGGTTCGAGGGTTGCCGTTTCTTTGATTTGGTTCGCTGGAGCAAACAAGACGGTCTTGATATTAAGGCAAAATTTGATGCAGTAACCGACAACATTCCTTTCTTGTATGATTTGTTCTTTGTTCCAGAAGGAAATGATTTGTATGACGCAAAATACTATCAGAAAGAACATAAGTTTGTTTCTGTTACGAAGCACCCGTTGGCAGAGGCAAAAATTACAAACCGCTTTACTGTTGGCAAACACGAATATCTTCCTTTCCCGGAAGACGCTCTTAACCTTAACCCTGAGCTTGTACAGCACGCTAATTGGTAATAAGTAATTAGAGAGCAATCTCGTTTTAAAGGGAGCATCAGTTGGTGCTCCCTTTTTTTTGCTTGTAACACTTGTTAATGATTTTCCTTTATAACCAATGTTATTTTGTTTTCAGGAAAATGTCCGTAAGGCATTTATATCGGTAGAATAATGCAAGCATAGAGGTATAGCCTCGATATGGATTGCATTTCAATCTTTTACCGTTATGCTGTGCAACGCCTACGGCGTAGAAACCAAGGTTGGTATTATTTCCTACCGATATTTATTCCCGACGGGAATCAAAAAGAATTAATGATGGGAAAGTGTTATGGGCAGCAGATACCATTCACTTGTTTATGAAAAACAAACATATACCAATTGCCGAAAAACAGTTAGGTATAATGTTTACGCCAATTATTTGTATGACACGCTATTGCGTTGGCTGCCGTAAAGCATTGTTTCCACCAGATTTGCATTGTATCGGGTTGGGGCAATGCAAAAATCAGGCAAGTTATACGATTTCAGCTCTTCGTCGTAGTGTTGGCGAGGGTTGCGCTGTGGCAATGCAAAGGCCTTGGCGGCGTTGCCATTATCGTCGATGTGGGCAATGTAGAGCAACGAGAAATAACCGTCGTCGCGGCGCGAGGTGAATACTATCCAGCGTGAGTTCGACGACCAATTGTGGAACGATTCTGCATCGTTTGAATTTGCTAACGTGAGAGGGTGCGTTTCTTTCGTCTCTAAATCATAAATCCAAAGGTCGGCTTCGGGATGCCAAATTGAGAATTGTCCGTAGTCGGCTATTGTGAAGAGAATGTATTTGCCATCGTATGAAGGGCGAGTCCAAGCGATAGACTTGCCTTGGTCGCGCAAGTCGAGCAGCGTGTCAACCGATTGGCCGAACACTCCATCTTCATCATCAAAACTTATCGCGCAAAGCACATATACAGCTTTTTCGTTCTCACTTGGCAGGTCGCAAGGCGCTGACGATGTGTAGTACATTGTTTTTCCGTCGGGCGAGAATGTCGGGGCGGTTTCGTACCAATCGGTTTTAAGCAGTGGCGATGTTATCAGCTGCTGATTGTCGATGTCGAGAATGGCAATGTCGGAACCGTCGTCGTAAACTTCGAGTTTCTTTTTATGAATCATAAAGTAAACCTGTTGGGTGGCGTTTTGGCTGTAACCAACGTAGCGTCCGCTTGGGTGCCAGTAGGTGTAAACGCACGGCAGGTCGGCCGAAGTGGGCTTTAGATTGAAGGCTTCGTAGTTGTTGCCGCGCCTGATGACAGTGGCACCGTGCTCTCCGCGATAATGAGTGCTTGAGAACTGCGTATTGCAGCGGTTTGCAGTGTGGCAGTTCATACAGCCGCCTTCGATTTGCGAGCCCGCGTAGATAACATCAACATCGAAATTCGAAAGATTGCGCTCGTATAGCCCCATATCGCTGAAAAAACCATAGCCAGGAGCTATTAGCCGATAATGCACACCATAATCGATGCTGTCGGGGCTGATATAAATTGAAAACGATTTGAATGTCTGCCATTTATCGTTTTTCAGCAGACTGACGGAAACAGTCAAACTATCGCCAATATTATTGTTCAGCAGTTTGTGCCATTTGCCAATATTTATGTCGATGCATTGCCGTGCCGAGCAGGTTAACTCGGAATCTTTCCCCTTGAATGTTACGTAAATAGCCTGCGCGGACGAGTCGCAACTCTGAAAATTGAGCGGAGCAATATTTGCGGGCACAGTCACAAAAGTGTAGTCGGGGTATATTTGCGGCAGAGCATCTACAAGTTCGGCATTTTGCGGTTCGTAGCGGCTGCACGATGCAAGTAGAACAATTATCGGTATTAGTAGGTGTTTCATTAGTCGTCGGTTTTGTTAAACAAGTAGTACCAAACTGAGTTGCCGTAGTCTTTCTGTAGCAGCTGCGCGGCATTTCGCTGATTATTATTTACGGTATTCATAAAGAAGTTGAACCGTTTTCTGGTTATGCTTGATATGTTGTACGGAATGTTGTTCATATCCTGGTTCGACATTGCCCAGGCAAAAATCACGGCTTCCTGGTAAACTGGCGGCAGCGTTGAATAATGCTTGGCGTAGTTTACAAAATACTGCACAAACAGGCTTATATTTTTATCGAGCAGCTGACTTATAAGAGCGTAATCCCAAGCCAGGCGGTTCTGCGGGTTGTGCCGCACTAATTCAATTATAATGTTGCCATAATTGTCGCTCGGCTGCATAAAATCATCGGTCAATCTGTAGCTTCTTATTTCGCCATATTCGGTGTCAGCTTTATACTCGGTGTGATTTTGACACTCGCTTAGGCGTTTAGTGGCCCAGTCAGCGTAAAAAAGTGTGTGTTGCAGCAGCCTAAGGTATTTTTCCGCCGATTTCCAGTCGCGGTTAATCAGGTCGATTTCGGCCAGGCGCTTAATGTAGCGCACGCTCAGATAGTGGTTTGGTATTGCGCCAAGCGATTCGCTGTAATGACGGCGTGCCAAATTTGTAAAGCCCAGATAATAAAACACTTCGCCTGCCGAAATGCACATTGTGTGATGGCGCATAAACGGAACAAAAAGGCTTGGCGATTTTTGCTGGTCGACTTCGAATGCACGAGTGGTTAAAAGGTTTGTTTTGGCAAGAGCCAGATTCAGGTAGTTATGCTCGATAACCCAGACAGGCCGTTGTTTCTCGGCTGCTTTTATAATTTTCTTCCACTCTTTTTGGCGAGCCATACAAGAGTATTCCAGAAGCTCTTCGCGGTCGGGGTCGTAACACTTTTGAATGGCAAAACAGCTGCCGCCCGCAATCAGAACCAGAAATACAACCACCGAACTTGTTTTGGTTATTCTTTTTGAGACAAACCCAGAGAGCAAAATTGTGACAACGGTTGTAAACACAGTCACGTAGAGAGCGGTTGGAAATTCCGCTGGGATTCGCATATACCAAATTCCTTTGAGTAAGGCATTCAGACTGTGAGTGCCAAAAGTATGTGCGATGATTGCCGCAAGAAACACCGTAAGGCTACTGACGGCCATAATTATTGCTGCTTTGGTTTTTATGGCTTGCGTGGCAAGGTCGCAGGCGGCTGTGCAGAGTATGGTTATAAGCATTGCGGCCGTTCCAGCAAAAAAATATGCGGCCAGGCCGACTGCAATGGTTGCAATTATGTGTATGTCGGTTCGTTTTATTTTCAGCAAAAGGCAGACAAATGCCAATCCAACTACTATCGACACCAATGCGGTGAGCATAGTCTCAAAATAACCTATTACGCAGAGCGCGGCCACCGACGGAATAAAACTCAAAGCAAATCCAATGTTACTGGCGGTGATTCGGTGAATGACCTGATACGATAAAATCTGCACCAAAACCACCAACGCGGCAACAATGGCGGCTCCGATGCTATGTTTTATAAAGAATTGCACTAAAAACTGCGCCACGTAGTCGGCCAAGCCACCAATGGTGCTTACTGTGTTTTTGAAAAATGTCGATGTAAACAGGAACATCTGCATTTCTTCGTGGTAGTTTAGCAGTCCCCAGCAGGCAAAGCGCCAAAACAAAAACACAGCAACAAACCACGCTGAGACTATTGCGATGCGAATTAATTTATTGTTATTCATTGCGTAATCTACAACTATAGATACAACTTATATTATTTTTTAGGGGCAAATTAACAATGTTAATTCCCCCTTGCATTTGCAATTTTCCATTGAATCAAAGATAGAAAAGTTTATCATAAATTTTCAATTCTGACATTCCAAGGTGTAGTATGAAGAAGTAACGTTTTTGAATTTGCCTTTAACGGAGAATGTCGGTGCTTCATTGGCTTCGAGTGTCATTTCTATGCTTGAAAAACCATAAAAAATCCCCGCCAGCCAACACCGACGGGGATTTTTTTATTTAGTAATGTTTAAAGTTTAATGAGTAAAGTGATTTCGCGATTTGTATTCTCTTTACTCTTTACACATTACTCCTTACACTTTACTCTTTACACAAATCACGCCTTCTTGATATAGTTAACAACCCACTCGCCAACCTCGCTTGTGCTGTGAGCGTTGTTCTTGTCGATATCCTCAGTAACGTAGTTGGCGTCGAGCGAAGCCTGCACTGCCTTGCGGATAAGCGCGCCCTCCTCCTTTAGGTCGAAAGCATACTCGAACATCATTGCGGCCGAAAGGATTGTGGCCAACGGGTTGGCAATGTTCTTGCCTTTTGCCTGCGGATATGAGCCGTGGATTGGCTCGAAAACGCTTGTGTACTCGCCGATTGAAGCCGACGGCAGCAAGCCCATCGAACCTGAGATAACCGAAGCCTCGTCGGTGAGAATGTCGCCGAAGGTGTTCTCGGTAACCATCACGTCGAAGAATGTCGGGTTCTGAATCATACGCATTGCGGCGTTATCGACATACATATAATCGGTTGCAACATCGGGATATTTTGGCGCAATCTCTTGTGCGACCTTTCTCCACAAACGGCTCGAAGCCAACACGTTAGCCTTATCAACAACCGTTACGTGCTTTTTGCGCTTGCGGGCATATTCGAACGCAACTTTCAGAATGCGCTCAATCTCGGGACGGCTGTAATAGTTGGTATCGAAAGCCTCCTCAACGCCGTTGGCGTTCACAACAGGCTCCTGCTTCTTGCCAAAATACATACCGCCAGTGAGTTCGCGAATGCAGATAAAATCGGCACCCTTCACCAGTTCCTCTTTCAAAGGCGATTTGTGCAGCAGGCACTCGAAAGTCTCCACAGGGCGGATATTTGCAAACAAACCCAACTTCTTACGCATTGCCAGCAAGCCCTGTTCGGGACGCACTTTGGCAGTTGGGTCGTTGTCGTACTTCGGGTCGCCCACAGCGCCGTAGAGCACAGCATCGCTCTCCATACACAGTTGGTGAGTCGACTCGGGATAGGCGTCGCCGTACGCATCAATGGCGCACGCACCCGTCAGAGCCTCTTTATATTCAAGTTCGTGACCGAATTTCTCGCAAACGGCTTTCGTAACATCCAAAGCCTGTTTCATCACTTCCGGACCAATTCCGTCGCCGGCTAAAACGGCAATTTTTAATTTTTTACCCATTTTATCTTGTTTTTAGATTGTTCAATATTACGGACGGCAAATATAAGGTGAGTTCCAACATTTTTCACGATTTGCCGGCGGAAAAACACGAGCTTTTCCCATATAAAAACACGTAGAGACGTGCCACAGCGCGTCTCTACCCTGTAAATCGTTGAAATTCAGCTGATTGTTTCTTCTTTGTCATCTCATACTCAATGCCCGTCATAAGGCCAGCGATTTCCGCCAGGCCGCGCATACGACCGCATTGGGGCTTATGTCAATTTGGTTTAAACAATGAATACTGACTTTTTTTATATTTGTAATAATCAATAAATCTTAAAATATGACAAATCTGGATTCTGAATTGCCTAATGTAACGGCAAGTAAAGTCAGATTGGCCGATGCCGCAGCTTGGTCGCGCTTTACGCAGATAGCCTCATTGGTGATAGGGGTTGGTCTTTTCTTATCAGGTCTCGTCTTTTTCTTTGCTTACAACTGGCAGTTGATTCATCGTTTTGCGAAACTTGGCATAGTGGCATTTTTAATGCTGGCGCTTATGCTTTCGATTATCAGAGTGTCGATGAGTACTTTGGTCCGAAATGTGGCTATTTCGTCAATGAGTGTGCTTGTCGGGGCGTTTTGGGCAATTTTTGGACAGGCATATAATGTTGAAGCTGATACACATACATTCTTTCTGACATGGGCATTATGTATTGCGGTGTGGGTTTTTATTGCCGATTTTTATCCGTTGTGGCTGTGCTTTTTGGCGTTGATTTCCATAGGAGTAATACCATTCTTTTTCGGAAGTCTTTGGTGTTTCTCTTTTATATTACTTTATGGAATAGCGTGGCTGGCCTTTTTCTTTATCGCGCCAAAGCATACATCAATCATCTCGCCAGCACCTTCTTGGTTTAAGAATCTGTTAATCACATTGGTATTCGGAGTGGCTACGGTAGCAATATGTGATGTGATTATTGTCGGACATTGGCCAAATGTTATTTTGGCATTGATTGTTGTTGTTGCAAATTTTGGGCTGGCTTTGAAAAACAAAAGTTTGTGGCAGTATACTTTGTCTTTTATCGGGGGATTATTTGTGGTGGAATCTGCATTAATCAGAATTATTTCATCATCATTTAAAAACTTTTTATTGATTGATTTCGCTTGGGATTTAATTATCATAGTCACAATACTTGCCATTGTAGGGTCAGTATTCGCTATTAAAAAGAAGCATAGATTATGGAGAGAAGATAAGAAAGTGTAATAACCTAATTCGGTAATATGGATACTATCACACACAATAAATCATTTGGCAGGCAGCCAAGGTCCTTGAAGATTTTTTTAAGTATAGGAAGCTTTTTTATTGCTGCATTATTATTGTGGCAGATATTATTATGGTTACAGTTAGATGTGGGTTCCAAAGCATACATGTTTATTTCAATAATGGTGCTTGCTGGAGCTGTGGTTTGTACAGTCAAGTCCGATAATGACACAATGACAATGCTGATAGCGTTACCGCTATTTATAACCGGTTATGTATTAATGTTTCTTTCCGGATTCAATGTGTCATTGATATTCTTTATTCAGTTATTGATTTCGGCAATGTCATTATATTTCAGCAAGAGTTATTCTCTTGGCCAGATACTGCTTTTTTATTCGTTGGCACTGTTACCTGCCATATTTTTCCCGTTTAAGCATTTCTTTATATATAGCTTCGTTATTATTCTAATCTATATGGGCCTGTATGCCGCAACAATGAAATCGTGGTTGTTTTCAATCGATATAATTGCGCGCTATATAGGGACATTAAGGTTTTCAACCGCGTTAATTTCAGCAGTTTTGGTATTTTGGGCATTGCCTTTATACTCAATTGTTTTTGTGGCCGCCAGTTCCGCTATAGCTATAGCATTGTTGAAAAAGTATGTCGAGGGAAGAAAATTTGTAATCGGTTGTGTTTTGGCGCTGCTCTGTTGCGTTTCAACAGCGGCATATCCTGTAATGGCGTTGGCTTTTTTAGGAATGCTGCTGGCATTCGCAATGCTCGACTATGTAGGTCTTGTTATATTCTCCGCAACCCTAATTGTCGGAATATCAAAGTTTTATTACGATTTGAATATATCGTTGGTAAACAAGTCGTATATGCTATTGGCATCGGGTGCTTTGTTTTTATTGTTGTTCTACTGTATCAAACGTTTACAAAATGAGTAAGATAAAGAAAACTATATTGGCGCTGAATCTGCTTTTGGTATTCGGGTTCTTTGCTTTTTCTGTGGTAAAGAAAGAGCGTCTTTACGCTAACGGCACTGAGATACTTTTGAAATTGGCACCAGTCGACCCCCGTTCGCTTATGCAGGGCGATTATATGGAACTGAATTATGAAGTAACAAATCAAATTAGAATAAGCGATGGCAATGGTAAGTATGTTGTCGTAAAAGTGGGCTCCGATGGTGTTGCCAATTACGAAAGACAACAAGATGATAAAGAACTGAACGAAGGCGAATTGCTGCTTCGTTACAAAGTCAATAGTAAAAGAAGAAAATGTATTGGAGCCGAAAACTATTTTTTCCAAGAAGGCACTGGCAATAAATTTGCTGTTGCAGAATATGGTCTGCTTAAAGTGGATGACGATGGCAACTGTGAGCTAGTTGGTCTGTGCGACAGGGACAAGCGGATTATTAAATAAAAGACGACATTACAATGTGATAAAAACACGTAGAGACGCGCCGTGGCGCGTCTCTACCCTGTAAAACCGCTGAAATTCAGCCGATTATTTCTTCTTTGTCATTTCATATTCAATACCCGTCATAAGGCCAGCGATTTCCGCCAGGCCGCGCATACGGCCGCAGAGCGGGTAGCCTGCGTTGTAGATGTTCTTGTCGGCGTCAAGGTCATTCAGGATGCGGATGCCGTGGTCGGGGCGGAAGGGCATACGAATGTCCTTGCGGCCTTCCTTGATGCGGCGCTGCTGCTCCTTGAGCAAGGCCTCAACAATGGCAGGCATATCAAGGCAGCCTTTCAGGTGGCCCGACTCGTAGAAACTGAAATCGTCCAAATGCTGCGTGTTGCGCAGGTGCACAAAGTGGATGGCGTCGGCAAAGCGCTCGGCAATGGCCACCAGGTCGTTGTCGGGGCGGCCCGAAAGTGAGCCAGTGCAGTAGGTGATGCCGTTGCGCAGGCTCGGATTGGCTTTGCGCAGCCACTCCAGGTCGTCCATACAGCCAATGATGCGCGGCATTCCCAGAACGGGATACGGCGGGTCGTCGGGGTGAACGCACAGGTTCACGTTGTACTTCTCGCAAGTCGGAATCACGTCGTCAAGGAAGCGCTTCATATTGGCGCGCAACTTCTCCTTGTCAATGTCTTTGTAAGTCGATATATACTTCAGGAACAGCGCTTTTGGGTCTTTCACTGTGCCGTCAATCACGCCGTTCACAAAGCCTTGCGTCAGCACAATGATGATGTAGGTCAACTCCTCGCATTTCTCCTTGCTGAAGGTCTTGAACAGTTCCTTCGCCTTTGCCACAACCTCGGCGGGATATTCGTTCTCAGCGTTGGGGCGGCAGAGAATGTAGCAGTCCCAAGCCACAAAGGTTGTGAAGTCGAAATACAGTCCCTCGCCGCCGCCAGGGTGCTTGTAGGTGAGCGATGTACGCGACCAGTCGAGCACAGGCATAAAGTTGTAGCAGACAGTGTCGATGCCGCACTCGCCAAGGTTTTGCAGCGATTTCTTGTAGTTCTCGATGTGCAGGTCGCGCTCGGCCGAGCAGGTTTTGATGGCCTCGCTCACGGGCAGGCTCTCCACCACGCTCCAGCGCATTCCCTTCGCCTCGATGGCGTTCTTCACTTTCAGAATCTCGTCTTTCTCCCATACAACGCCGATGGGAAGGTGGTGCAAGGCTGTCACAACGCCTTCGACACCCATTTGTACCAAATTGTCGAGCGTGATTGGGTCGTTGAACCCGAACCAGCGCCAAGTTTTTTCTAGTGCCATTTATTGTTTTATAATTAATTGATAATTAACAGACTAATTGAATAACTGAAGGATTGAAGGATTGAATGTTGAATCGGTGAATCGATGAATCATAATTCCTAACTTCTAACTCCTAATTTCTAACTCCTAACTCCTAATTTCTAACTCCTAACTCCTAATTCCTAACTCCTCAATCCAGTTTATACTCCGGCAGCGTCTCAATCTTCGGATTCTCGTAGTTGGTGATGCCGATGCGGTACTTCATAAGCTTTTCGAGTTTCTGCTGGAACGGCTGGCAGCCGTCGGGCAGGGCCATTCCTGAGAATTGCTGGAAATACTGGATTGTCGCGTCGCGCCACCAGATAGCGTCCTTCGCCTGGCGCTCAAGCCGAACTTTTACGTCGGAAAAACGCTGATGGTCAACATATTGCTCAACCGAGTTCCAAATATCGACAAACGAGCGCGCGTCGTTGATACCCGATTGGAAGGTCAGGCACAACTCGTCCCAGAGCGTGCGTCCGCTTTTCATTTTGTAGTCCCACGGCAAATGGTGGAACCACAGAATCAGGTTTTCGGGGCAGGTGGCCACGTCGTTGTACAACGATTTCAGCGGCTCGTGATACTGTGCCACAGCGCCCGAGCCCTTCATAGTGCGGTCGAAACCCAAGCCGTCGGCGGCAGCCTTGTGGTAGTAGGCGGGTTCCCAGTCGGGGCGGATAGAGCGGTCCCACGGGCCAGGTCCGTAGTGGTCGGGGCCCTTGAAGGTGTGGTGCAGGCCGAGCGGCATTTCGTATTTCACGCACGCTTCACGCGATGCCACCATTAACTTCCCGACAGAATCGACAAACTTTTTCTCTTTCGAGAATGTCTGCATAAGCCATTCATTTGCAATCTGTTCCGACGACAGTTCGGGATTCCACGCCATTCGTCCGTAGGCGTACCAGTTTGCTTGCGCGAAATGGTGTCCGCACCAGTTGCGGTCGTTGCCAACGTTGCTCACGCCAGCAATGGCCGTGTATTTATATGGCATAACCTTGCCTTCGGTGATGGCGCCCACTGTTGAGCCTTCGCCACGCTCGTAAGTGTCTGAATCTAAGCACTCTTTCCACATTGGATGCATAAACACCAGATGGTTCGAGTGCCCCAGATATTCCTGCGTAATCTGCACTTCAACCATTGCCTGCGTTTTCTCAAACTGTCCGAAAAGCGGGCTGAACGGCTCGCGCGGCTGAAAATCGACAGGACCGTTCTTTATCTGAATCAGCACATTATCAGCAAATTGGCCGTCGAGCGGCATAAACTCTTCAACCGCCTGTTTGGCGCGGTCAGGACTTTGGGCGTCGTACACAAAGGCACGCCACATAACAATTCCGCCAAACGGCTCAAGCGCTTTGGCAATCATATTGGCGCCGTCGGCGTGCGTGCGGCCGTAGTCTTGCGGTCCCGACTGCCCTTCAGAGTTGGCTTTCACCAGAAAACCGCCAAAATCGGGAATCAGTTTGTAGATTTCGGCCACCTTCGCGTTCCACCACGCAACCACTTCATTATCAAGCGGGTCCGATGTTTCAAGGTTGGCCAGATGTTTTGGCGCCGCAAAGTTCAGCGACAGATAGACCTTCAGTCCGTATGGGCGGAAAATTTCGGCTAAAGCCTTCACTTTCAGTAGATAATCTTCGGTCAAGATGTCGGCGTTGGCGTTCACGTTGTTCAGCACCGTTCCGTTGATGCCCACCGATGCGTTGGCGCTGGCGTATTCGGCGTAGATGTTGCTGTTGGCGGCCACGTCGTCGGCGTTGATTTCGTCCCATTTCCAAAGCGAATGTCCCGCAAAACCGCGCTCAACAGTGCCGTCAAGGTTGTCCCAGTGGTTGAGCACGCGGCGCTCGAAGGCGGGAACGCTCGTCAGTTTGCCGTTTTGAGCGGCAAGCTCGTCGGTTTCCTGAAGGCGCAGAAGTTCGTACGAAGCGTAGAGCAAGCCAACTTCGCTATTGGCTGACGCACAGATGTTTGCACCCGAAAAATCGATTTCAAAACCTTCCGTTCCAAGTTCGGCCACGGCTTCGTTGTTCAGTTTCAGTTCAACCTTGCGGTCTGATTTCCAGTATTTTGCAATGTTTTCCTGCGCAATCTGCAAGGTCGTTGGGCCGAGCGTTGCAGGCGCTTCCATTTGTAACGAGTTGAACCACAGCAGATGACCGTCGTCGCCGATGGTTGTACGCGTGTTGTTGTTTGAGCACGAAGCCAAAGCCAGCAGCCCCGCCGCCACAAACGTAATCGATGTTAAATTTTTGATTCTCATTGCCTTATAGTTTAATTGGTGAATTTTTTTCGGTGAATCGGTGTCCCGATAGCTATCGGGACGGTGAATCGTAATTCGTAATTCATAATTCCACTCTAATGCCTAGTGCCTTTTGCCTAATGCCTATTTGATGACTCTCTAACAATCAAATCCGATTTCAGCACCACCTGGTTGGTAACATACAGATTGTTAATGCCTTGCAGATGGTCGATAATGTGGTTGGTGGCCATTGTGCCGAGTTCGTTGGCGGGGTAGTTGATGGTTGTCAGGTTGGGTTTCACAATGCGGCTTGTAATGTCGTTGTTGAATCCCACAACTGCCACATCGTCAGGCACATTCAGCCCAAGTTCCTGTGCTCCGGTAATGAATCCTGTGGCCGACATATCGTTGCTGAAGAATACGCCGTCGGGCATTTGTCCGTTGGCTTTCAGTGAGTTGGCCAAATCCTTACCCGACTCAAAATCGATGTTCGGCATTAGCAGCGTGCGATGCCTGATTCCGAGCCTGTCGAGCGTCTCGTTGAATCCGCGCTCGCGCTCGCGATACACCATTGAAGTTGATTCGATGGTGGCGTGCACAATGTCGCGGCAGCCTTGCTCGGCAAGGTGTGTGGCCACTTTGCAGGCCGCCGAGTAGTTGTCAATCGAGAAACTTGCGCAGTCAAGGTTGGGGATGATTCGGTCGAAGAAGACGAGCGGGATTCCGAAGTTGTTGAACGGCTTGAAGTGCGCCACCGAGTCGCTGTTTTTGGCAACGGCCACCAGCAGTCCGTCGACGCGCTTTTCGAGCATTGTCTTGGCGTTGGCAATCTCTTTGTTCGAGTCTTCAAACGACTGAACAATAATGAGTTGGTATCCGCGCGAAGCCGCCGCTTTCTCGGCCCCGCTCAGGAATGCCGATATGAAAAGGCTGTCCAAACGGTGCACAATCACGCCGATGGTGTTGGTTGTGCCCTTGCGCAAGTTGGCCGCAAAGGGATTGTTGCGATAGCCAAGCCTTTCGGCGCAGTCGGCCACTTCCTGCCGCGTTTTCTGGCTCACGCTTGCGTTGTTGTTCAGCGCGCGGCTCACGGTCGATGCCGAGATGCCTAACTCTTTGGCAATGTCGTAGATGGTTATCTCGCTCTTTTCCATTTTCCGAATGTTTGACAGGCAAACATAATATAATTTTGCAACATTTGTTGCAATCGGTTGCAAATAATTTAACAACGTTGGCAGGATAGGGCGGAATAGGAAGTGAAAACTTCGTATATTTGCGATTACAATATTATTGTCGGAACAAAAAGAACTATTAAACACAATAACTATGAGAAAATTTTTCACACTAATGTTTGCCACAATGCTTGCAGGGCAGGCGTGGGCGCAGACTACTTTTGAAGTTGACAACTTGAAATACACCGTAATTAGCGATAATACAGTATCTGTCGGTGCTGCAGACACCTCACAGATTATAGGCGACATTGTCATTTCCTCGACAGTTGAAAATGGAGGTTCAACATATACAATTACTGAAACAAGTTTTCGGGCATTTTCTGGTTGCAATAAACTTACATCAGTAATAATCCCAAATACTGTTATCCGTATTGGAGACGAGTCTTTTATTGCTTGCCATAAATTACATTCTGTTACCATTCCTAATTCTGTAAAAAGCATTGGCGAAAGTGCTTTTGAATTTTGTTACAGCCTGACTTCGATTAGCATTCCCGATTCAGTCACCGCTATTGGGAAATATGCATTTTATGAATGTAGTAACTTAACTTCTGCAAACATACCAGATTCTGTTAAAGAAATTAGCGATTATATGTTTGGTGGGTGTTACAGTTTGTCAAAAGTATCAATACCAAATTCGATAACGCGCATCGGACAACAAGCGTTTTGGGGTTGCGGCAGACTATCATTAGACATTCCTAATAGTGTTGAAACGATTGGTTTGGGAGCATTTGATTATGTGGCCAATATAATCTATACAGGCAATGTCGAAGGCAGCGAAGCTCTTACAATCAATGGCATAATCGATGGTGATTTTATTTATTCGGATGTTGAAAAGACAAATCTTACCGCATACACAGGTGAAGGTGGCGATGTGGTTATTCCCGATGGCGTTATAAGCATCGGTGAATATGCGTTTTCTTGTAGCAAATTGACGTCGGTAATAATTGGCAATTCGGTCAAAAATATCGGAATGAGTGCATTCGAAGGTTGTTCTGGTATAACATCACTATCAATTGGCAATTCTGTAGATAGCATTGGTTCTTGGGCTTTTGGTGGTTGTATTGGATTGACTTCGGTAACCATTCCAAAATCTGTTATGTGGATTGGAAGCCGTATATTTGAAAATAATCAAACCTTAACAATATATTGTGAGGAGAGTTCAAAACCAAAAGAATGGGCTTCTGATTGGAATAGTTATGATTTTTGGGGAAAAGAATTTTGTACTGTTGTATGGGCAAAAGAAAATACAGAACCTGGCACAGTTGTCATTGAAACAGCCGCCAACGCCGTCAATATCTACGCCCACAGCAACACCATTGTGGTTGAGAATGCCACCGATGAAATCAGCGTTTATAACGTTATGGGCACATTGGTTTGTAGAAACGTTGCTCGCAACGTCTCTACGGTTGCCGAATCGGGCGTTCGCACAGAATTACAGGTCAACGGCACAGGTGTTTATATTGTCAAGGTTGGAAACATTGCCAAACAGGTGATGGTGAACGATTGATTGTAATAGGTTAAGACGCAACGCATTGCGTCTCAATACGTTTAAAATAAATATTTGTGTATGAATAAGATAAGTTGTTTTGCTGTCGCAGCCATATTGACAACCTCGTTGGCAAGTTGCTCAACCAACGAGGACCGCATACCGAGCCTTTGCGAGTCGTTTTCCGACTATTTCCCTGTGGGAGTGCTGATTAACCGCAGCATTGTGCGCAGTATGAACGACACCAATTTTATTATTAAGCACTACAATAGCCTGACGTGCGAGGAGGAGATGACACCCGCCATTATGCACCCTCGGCAGAATCGCTACCGCTGGCGAGTGGCCGACGAGGTGGTCGATTTTGCGCAGCGCAATAATATGCAGGTGCGCGGCAATTGCCTTATCCGTTTCGACCAGATGCCCGACTGGATGTGCTTCGACGGCGAGCGCATAACGTCGAAAGACTCGCTTTTCAGCCGTATGCAGGCTCATATTCAGACTATTATGCAACGTTATCAAGGCAAGGTTTACTGCTGGGATGTGGTGAGCAACGCCGTTGCCGACGACACAACTATTATTCTGCGCCAAAACACGTGGCTCTATCAGATTGCCGGCGACGAATATGTTGAGCACGCTTTCCGCTGCGCCCACGAGGCCGACTCAACCGCGCTGCTTTTCTATAACGATTACAACCTGGTTCGTCCCGACAAGCTGGAGCGCACCTGCCAGATGCTTCAGCGCCTGATTGACAAAGGTGTGCATATCGATGGAGTGGGAATGCAGGGCCACTGGTCGCTTTACGAGCCTACGCGCGAGCAGCTAGAGACAGCCATTGCGCGCTTCCGCTCGATGGGGTTGCAGGTGCACATCACCCAGCTCGATGTGTCGCTCTACAAGTGGGAGCCGGCCCGCCGCACAATGCGCCGCCGCGAGGTTACCGTTTACGACGATGAGAAAAAGGTCGCGCAGACCGAACAGTACCGGATGATTTTCGATGTCCTGCGCAAAAACAGCGATGTGGTTACAAACGTCACCTTCTGGGGCTTGGACGACCGCAGCTCGTGGCTCAACAACTATCCGGTGCGCGGACGTAAGAACTTCCCCTTGCTTTTCGACAATTACCGCTGCCCGAAACCGGTTTTGTTCAAGTTGGTTGGTGATGCGAAGGAGGAGAAATAGAATTAACCCATCCTGTAGCTGAAAGGGAAGAAAACAGATATTTTTTATATTTTCGCAACTCATTTTAAGATAGAAAAATGATATTGATATGACACGAAAACTTGTTGGTTTGATATTGGTGGCAATTCCATACCTATTGTTGGCTTATTTCGTTTTTTTTGTTATCAATCCGTTGAGTTACAGCTTTTTCCAGCAGCCAGCATTCGTGCTTACAGCCGATTTTCTTTGGACTAAAGTCGGAGTGCCGGGTGGTCTGGCCGAGTATCTGCAATTGTTTGTCGACCAGTTCACAATGTTTCGTTTCTGGGGAACGCTGATGCTTGTGGCCGAGCTGCTGCTGACAGCCTTTCTGGTGAGCCACTATGTACACAAGGTGGTGGGAGAGAACCGTTTAGCTGACATTGTCATCTGGCTGTTGCCTGCTGCAATCGCCTTTGTGGCTTGGACTGATGTCAAATATGCGTTTGCCATCAATATGCAGGTGTTGCTTTTGGCCGCTGTGCTGAATTTGCAACAAGCTCTGTCCAGATTCGACAGGAACAGGTTTGTTACGCCTTTGCTGGCTATTGCCGTTTATCATGCCTGTGGGTCAGTGGCGCTTTATGCCTTTGCATTGTGCGAAATCGTAGGATATTTTTTGAATCCCGATAGGAAAAAACTGGTTGGTGTTGCTGGTGCGGTGGCAGTTGCGGCATTGTGGCCGTTGCTGGTTTACAAGTTTATGCTGCCCATCAAACCCAATGCAGCGTTTTACGATATGCGCCCCCAAGAGATGATGTTCACATCTTTCAATCTGTCAGCGGTGCTTTATCTGCTTTATTTATATCCGCCTTTGATGCTTTTGCTGACAAAGGCATACGGGCGGATTAGCAAAGAAAGAACACAAGCCATAGTCACTATTGCTGTGGCTTTGGTGGTTGTTGTGTCGGCCATGGCGGGACAGCAAAAGCGCGATAATCTGCCTGAACGAATGGGATTTAGGATGGGTGCCGCAGCATATCACAATGACTGGAATCAGATAATTAATTATGTCAAGGAGAACGAAGAGATACGAAAAAGTGAGAATTACGATCGCTTTGTCAACTTCTTCTACAATATGGCGTTGGCGGCGAAGGGCCAGCTGTGCGATAAAATGTTCAGCTATCCGCAGCGTCTTGGTGAAAGTGGTTTGTTTGTTGACGAGCCGATGGCAACCGTCAGCTGTTTGCCAATGACTATGCTTTTTCATCAGGCCGGCCTGGCAACCAATGCATTGCACTATGCTTTTGAGGCTCAATCAACCTACACATCGAGCCATTATGTAATGCGCTATGTTATTGACGAACTGCTGATTATTGGCGATTACGAGAGTGCTGACAAATATTTGGCGAAGTACAGCAACACAATGCTATCCAAAAGGTTTGTTGATGACCGGAAAAAGTTTCTGGCGGGGGAGAAGGATACTGAATTTGCCATGAGCGGGGTTGATGCTATCCGAAGCAAACATCCGCGCGGCGATTTTTATATGAAAAACTCGCAGTACGATATTTTGAAAATAGTTACCAATGACAAGGATAATATGTTTGCCACTCAATATCTTTTAGCCAGTGTCTTGCTTCAGGCTGATTTGGATATGTTTATGAAACTGATTCTTGGCGGATATTGCAAAGTGAATCTAAATGCTCTGCCGCGAGCATGTCAAGAAGCAGTGGCGCTTTATCGAGCGTTGTACAAAGAGGTTCTGCCAGGCACTGAAAAACCACAAGTTCAGCCATACCTTCAGGATCAGTTAAAGACGTTTCAGCAGGTTGTGTCGAGGAATAGCGGCGATGTGCGCGGCATTGTCGACAGCCGTTTTACCGATACATACTGGCGCTATTATTTCTTCTTTAATCCAAAGGTGACAGGTGTGTCATTGTCTAAAAAGTAATTGAAAATGAAAAAGTTATTATATATTGCATTTGGTCTGTCGGCGCTGGTTGCGTGCACGAAATCGTACAATGGCGCTGTAGTAGATTATAAACCAGCCATTTATCCCGATTACACCGACATTGTAATCCCTGTCAACATTGCGCCGCTCAACTTCAGGCTGGCCAACGGCACTGATTTACTGAAGGTTGATGTGAAAACAAAAAACGAGACAGTGTCGCTCAAATGCCGCAACGGCAAAGCCTTATGGAACGCGCGAAAATGGCGTAAAGTGCTGGCCGACAATGTTAATGACACGCTGTTCTATACCGCCACAATAATCGATTCCACAGGGCAGACGGTACGGTGCGCGCCCTTCTGGCAGGTGGTTTCGCCCGACAGCATCGATTCACACATTGCTTACCGTCTAATCAACACAGGCTATGTGCTTTGGGACAAGATGGGCATCTATCAACGCTGCATCGAGAACTTTGAGCAGAAGCCGATAATCGAGAATAGCTCTGTTGATGTTGCTTGTATGAACTGCCACTCGTTTAGCGCCCAGAATCCTAACACAATGTTGCTGCACATCCGCAAATTCAATGGTGGTACGGCAATTTTGTACGATGGTAAGTTGCAGAAATACAATACAAAAACCGATATTTCAATGTCGGCTGGCGTTTATCCGTCGTGGAACCCCAACGGTTACCTGATTGCGATGTCAACCAACTTGATAAGTCAGCAATTTCATAACAATTACAGTAAGCGTATCTATGTGTCTGATTCAAAGTCAGATATTGTGCTGCTGAATATGAAGACGCAAACCTTGACCACTTGTCCACAGCTTTCGACCAATGCGTTGGAAAACCTTCCTGCGTGGGCCCCTGACGGCCGCACATTGTATTATGTGAGCGCACCGCAGCGGGATGGTGAGAAGGGGTTCGATATAGGATATTGGTATAGCCTTTTGCGAATCACCTATGATGAAGCCACAAACTCGTGGGGCACGGTCGATACTGTATTGCGTGCCAATGATTTAGGTGGCAGCATTACCTTCCCGAAGGTTTCACCCGATGGTCGTTACATTGCGTTCACATTTGCCAACCGTGGCTATTTCACGCCGTTTAATCGCGAGGCCGATATTCATTTGCTCGACTTGAAAACCAGTGAGATAACAATGCCTGAAGGTGTCAATAGCGGTAGCGCTGAGAGTAACCACGGCTGGTCGCACAACGGGCATTGGCTGGTTGTCGGTAGCAAATGGCCTGATGGTTTGTTCACAAAGCCATATTTTGCTCATTTCGATGGCAATGGCAACTTCAGCAAGCGGTTCCTTCTGCCGCAGGAAGACCCTGATTTCTATGATGATTTCACATTGAACTACAACAACACTGATTTCATAACAGGCGAGGTGCCCACAACGCCAATCCAGTGGCGCGACGCCATCAAAGCCGACCCGATTCCAGTCAAAGCCGACCCTTCGGTTGACGTCGATGCACTGTCAGGGGCAACACAACCAGCTAAAAAATGATGTATAAGTAAAATGTTTGTGGTTGGTTTTGAATCCTAATTACTAAATCATAAATCCTAAATAATCCGTGAATCCTCAAATTGAAAAGATGTCGCCATTCATTGTGATGGAAGTGCTCGAGCGCGCCAACGAGTTGCAGCGTCAGGGCGTTGATGTGATTCATCTTGAGGTTGGTGAGCCCGATTTCGATATGCCCGAGTGCGTATCGCAGGCAACGGTTGAGGCTCTGCGGCAGTCGAAAACTCATTATACTCATTCGTTGGGTGATTTTGCTCTGCGTCAGGCAATTGCCGATTTTCACAAGCAGGAATACGGCGTTAGTGTCAATCCCGATTGCATTGTTGTAACCAGCGGTTCGTCGCCAGCCATCTTGCTGGCACTGATGGTTTTATGCGAGACTGGGGGAGAGGTTATTGTTTCCAATCCTGGCTATGCCTGCTACAGCAATTTCATTTTGGCTTGCGGCGGAGTGCCTATCGAGGTTTCGCTCAAGGCGGAAGATGGTTTTCAGTTTGATGTTGAGGCTGTTAAGCGGGCCATCACGCCAAAAACACGCGCTATATTCATCAACTCGCCAATGAATCCCACAGGTACACTGCTGAGTACCAATGTGATGGCTGAACTTGCGCAGTTGAGTGTGCCGATTATTTCCGACGAGATTTACCACGGCCTTGTCTATGATGGGCGGGCGCATTCGATGCTTGAGTTCACCAGCAATGCCTTCATTCTCAACGGATTCAGTAAGCGTTTTGCAATGACAGGCCTACGATTGGGCTATCTGATTGCGCCACAACAATATATGCGTAGTTTGCAGATTCTGCAGCAAAACCTTTTCATTTGTGCCCCGTCGCTGGCGCAGTATGCGGGAATTGCCGCCTTGCAGAGTGCCGACGCCGATGTGGCCGCAATGCGCCAAACCTACAACGAGCGCCGCATCTATATGATTGACCGCTTGCGGCAGATGGGCTTCACCATCCACACCGAGCCGCAGGGTGCCTTCTACATCTTTGCCGACGCCAGTCGTTTCACAACCGATTCTTACAAGTTCGCCTTCGACATTCTTGAAAAAGCCCACGTTGGCGTTACGCCTGGCACCGATTTCGGCTCAAATGGCGAGGGGTTCATCCGCTTTTCGTACGCCAATTCGCTCGAAAACATCGCGAAAGCGCTCGACCGCATTGCTGAATATCTGCAGAAAAACGGCTGAAAAATCCGTTAGGCTCTGCTGTCGGCTTTCCGCTCGCAAAAAAAACAAGAATTTATCACCGATTTTTTTCAGCCGCAGCCAAACTAATTATTAGTTTTGCGCTTGCGTGCCGTGAACCATAGCGAAACGGCCAAAACTTTGATTGATAGTTATTAAGATACTCATTTATAACACTTTAATTTAAATACAAACAAGATGGCAAAAGAGAAAAAGTTTATCACTTGTGATGGTAATCAGGCCGCAGCGCATATCGCGTATATGTTCTCTGAGGTTGCAGCCATTTACCCAATCACACCATCTTCGCCAATGGCAGAAAACGTTGACGAATGGGCAGCTCAAGGCCGGAAAAACATTTTCGGCGAGACAGTTTTAGTTCAGGAAATGCAGTCGGAAGGCGGTGCCGCCGGCGCTGTTCACGGCTCACTTCAGGCCGGTGCGCTGACAACCACTTTCACCGCTTCGCAGGGCCTTCTGCTTATGATTCCGAATATGTACAAAATCGCTGGCGAACTCATCCCGACAGTGTTCCACGTTTCGGCTCGTACGCTGGCTTCGCACGCACTCTGCATCTTCGGCGACCATCAGGACGTTATGGCCTGCCGTCAGACTGGCTTTGCAATGCTGGCCGAGGGTTCGGTTCAGGAAGTTATGGATTTGGCTGGTGTGGCTCACTTGGCAACACTCAAGAGCCGTGTTCCGTTCCTGAATTTCTTCGACGGTTTCCGCACTTCGCACGAGTATCAGAAAATTGAGGTTGTCGAGCAAGACGATCTGAAGGAACTGGTTGATTGGGACGCAGTTAAGGCTTTCCGCGAGCGCGCTTTGTCGCCTGAGCGTCCTGAAATGCGCGGTATGGCTGAGAACCCCGACGTGTTCTTCGCTCATCGCGAGTCGTGCAACCCGTACTACAACGCTGTGCCTGACATTGTGGCCGACTATATGGACAAAATCAGCGCCATCACTGGCCGCAAGCACCGTCCGTTCGACTACTACGGCGCCGCTGACGCTACCAACGTGATTGTGGCTATGGGCTCTGTCACCGAGTGCATCAAAGAGGTTGTGGATAAGAAAGTTGCAGCAGGCGAGAAGGTTGGTATGATTGCCGTTCACCTGTATCGTCCGTTCTCACTCAAATATTTGAAAGAGGCCATCCCCGCATCGTGCAAACGCATCTGCGTTCTCGACCGCACCAAAGAGCCTGGCGCAAACAGCGAGCCGCTGTTCCTTGACGTTGTTGACGCTCTGACCGAACTTGGCCTGATTTCGAAAATCGAAGTTGTTGGCGGCCGCTACGGTCTGGGTTCGAACGACACCACACCTGCGCAAATCATCGCCGTTTACGACAACCTGGCTATGAACACCCCGAAGAACCACTTCACTCTGGGTATCACCGACGACGTTACCTTCACTTCGCTGCCTGTCGGCGAAGAAGTTTCGGTTGCGCCCGCTGGTCAGTTCCAAGCCAAATTCTACGGCCTTGGCGCCGACGGTACCGTGGGTGCAAACAAGAACTCGGTTAAGATTATCGGCGAGACTACCAATAAATATTGCCAAGCATACTTCTCGTACGACTCGAAGAAATCGGGCGGCTTCACCTGCTCGCACCTTCGCTTCGGCGACGAGCCAATCCGCTCGACATATCTGGTTACAACACCGAACTTTGTGGCTTGCCATCAGCAGGCTTATCTGAATATGTACGACGTTACCCGCGGTCTGCAGAAGGGCGGTACGTTCCTGCTGAACACCATCTGGGAAGGCGACGAACTCATCGCCAACATCCCGAACAAGGTGAAGGCTTACTTCGCAAAGAACGACATCAAGGTTTACTACATCAACGCAACCAAGATTGCACAGGAAATCGGTCTTGGAAACCGCACCAACACTATTCTTCAGTCGGCATTCTTCCGCATCACAGGCGTGATTGCAGTTGACAAGGCTGTTGAGGAAATGAAGCACTTCATTGTGAAATCGTACGGCAAGAAGGGCGAGGACGTTGTGAACAAGAACTACGCTGCTGTTGACCGCGGCGGCGAGTACAAGGAACTGGCTGTTGACAAGGCTTGGGCCAATCTGCAAGACCAACCGAAGGTTTACACCGACGGCGACGACTTCATCAACAAGGTTGTCCGCCCAATCAACGCACAAGACGGTGATTTGCTGCCTGTTTCGTCGTTCAAGGGTATTGAGGACGGTACTTGGGCCGCAGGAACTGCCAAATTCGAGAAACGCGGCGTTGGTGCTTTCGTACCTGTTTGGAATTCAGAGAATTGTATTCAGTGTAACAAGTGCGCATATGTCTGCCCGCACGCTTGCATCCGTCCGTTTGTAATGACCGAGGACGAGAAGGCAGGCTTCGGTGGCGACACCATCCCTGCACTCGGACCACAGTTCAAGGGAATGTACTTCACAATGCAAGTGGGTGTTAAAGACTGCTTGGCTTGCGGCAACTGCGCCGACGTCTGCCCTGGCAATCCGAAGAAGGGCGGCCCCGCTCTCAAAATGGTGGCTTACGACGACACTTCGGCCGAAGCCGCAAAAGAGGCTGCCAACTGGAACTACTGCGTTGAGAAGGTATCGTCGAAACAAGACCTTATCGACATCACAGCCAATGTGAAGAACTCGCAGTTTGCAACACCGCTGTTCGAATTCTCGGGCGCTTGCGCAGGTTGCGGCGAGACACCATACGTTAAGTTGATTTCGCAACTGTTCGGCGACCGCGAGATTGTGGCCAACGCAACTGGTTGCTCGTCAATCTATTCGGGTTCTGTTCCATCGACACCGTACACAAAGAACGCCAAAGGACAGGGTCCTGCCTGGGCAAACTCACTGTTCGAGGACTTCTGCGAGTTCGGTCTTGGTATGGAAATTGCCAACAAGAAAATGAAACAGCGTCTGACTCGCCTTATGACCGAGGCTCAAGAGTGCACCTGCTGCACCGACGATATGAAGGCTCTGTTCCGCGAGTGGATTGAGAAACAAGAGGACGCTGCCGCTACAAAGGCTCTGGCACCGAAGATTGTTGCCGCCTGCGAGGCTTGCGGCTGCGACACCTGCAAGAACATCCTGACCTACAAAGACCACCTGGTAAAACGTTCGCAGTGGATTATCGGTGGCGACGGTGCTTCGTACGACATTGGTTACGGCGGTCTCGACCACGTGATTGCTTCGGGCGAGGACGTAAACATCTTTGTAATTGATACTGAGGTATATTCGAACACTGGCGGTCAGTCGTCGAAGGCTACACCGCTGGGTGCAATCGCCAAATTCGCCGCAAGCGGAAAACGCGTTCGCAAGAAAGACCTTGGTATGATTGCCACCACCTACGGCTATGTTTATGTGGCTCAGATTGCAATGGGTGCCGATCAAGCACAAACGCTTAAGGCTTTGAAAGAGGCCGAGGCTTACCACGGACCATCAATCGTGATTGCTTACGCACCTTGCATCAACCACGGTTTGAAGGCTGGTATGGGCAAGAGTCAGGCCGAAGAGGCTAAAGCCGTTGAGTGCGGCTACTGGCATCTGTGGCGTTTCAACCCCGATTTGGCTAAGGAAGGCAAGAATCCGTTCATTCTCGACTCGAAAGAGCCTGATTGGTCGAAGTTCCAAGAATATCTTATGGGTGAGGTTCGCTTCAACTCAGTTAAGAAAATGTTCCCGAACGAGGCCGACGAACTCTTCAGCGCCTGCCAAGAAATGGCCAAACTGCGCTACCAAAGTTATGTTCGCATGACCAAAATGGATTATTCGGCAGAATAACATCTGCTTGAGATAGCGAAAAAGCCCGACGGTGACGTCGGGCTTTTTTTGTTGGTGAGTGGAAGAGCGTTCGTGATAAAGGGGGAGGCAACTAACCCATTCACAAATAATATTACTCTTCGTATGTCAATGTGTAATAATATCTTGTGGTTGTATTCCCATTGTCATCATAATTTTCATTTGTGTATGTTACAATGTTGTTTTTGTACACATAGTTAGTATTCTTGCTTTTTAAAATATCATTTTCATAGAATGTAGATTCTATTAAATTTCCTTCATCGTTGTATTCATAATATTCTTCTGTGATGTTGGTGCCCCAAGATACTCCTGTTGCATTATATTTATGATATAAGATATATTCTCGATTTGAATCGGTGTATACAGTCTCATCATAAAAATTCATATTCTCTTCACCATGATAATATGAAATTTTTAATGTAATTGACTGATTCCCATCGATACTTGTTTGAATAAACCATGTTGGAATTCCGTCTGACGTGCTTTCTGTTGTGGTTTCTATTATATTACCATTGCCGTCGTATTTGTATGAACATTTTATTTCTTCGATACTTTTTTGACCGTCAGCTTCAACAACTTCAGATTTTGATGATACCATATATTTGAGGTCAGAGTCTGTGTAAACTTCGGTTCCATCAGTTTTTTTAGTTCCTTTGTCAGTGTATTGTGTGGTAGAAAAATTCACAGTGTTCCCGTTGTACTCATATCGGCTTTCTATTATCAATTTATCATTTTGATATACAGTAATTGCCCTTCCATGTTGGTCATATCGGTACTTGTTTTTTTCTTTCACTTCTCCATCGTTGATAAATACATATTCAAGAAGATCACCGTTGGCATTGAATTCTTCTGTGGTAACTGAAGAAACAATGCCGTCATCAATGTGTGTTGTCTCTTTTTTGATGCGATTACCGTTTGCATCGTATTTGTACTCTTCCTTTTCTTGATATACGATACCATCCACAGTCCATTCACGAAGTTGCGACAATAGCATTTTTCGTTCAGTGGTAATGGTAACATCGTTGTCATCGTCAATTAATGAGCAACCGCTAAATGCCAAAGCAATCGTTAAATAGACTGATAATCCAGGTTTTAACATCTTTTTCATATCGTACGATTTTATTGATTTTCTGACTTGTTCGTGAAATATGGAATACAACAATACTACAAATCTATATAATTCCGACATTATTATCCCTTTTGTGGCATTTTTTTATGACAAATGGATGAATTATCGAATGTTGAGTTGACTGAACAACTTTTTGCTTTTCAAGTAGTAGCCAATAACAATGCTGCCGTTGTAGCACTCGTTGTGGTTGTTGGTTTTGCGCGATGCTTGCAGTGCGTTCCGTTTGGTGCGAAGAGCGCCGATTGCTTTGTAAAAGGCGATGTGCGCCCGCAGAACCGCCCCAAAGAACCCGAATTGCAGTTTGGCAAGATAGAGTCCGGTCGACAGGCCGTCGAGAATCATGCGGATAATGAGTGTTCGGTGGAATCCTTTGTCCGGAAGATTCTTATAGAGCATAAAAAGATTGTTGCGGTAGTTGAGGAATAGTTTGCGGGGATTGTCGTTGGGCAGTGTTCCGCCGCCAACATGGTAAACCACCGACTGTGGCACAATGGCAATGCGGTAGCCCTTGTTTTTCAGCCGCCAGCAAAGGTCAATTTCTTCCATGTGGGCAAAGAAATCGCTGTCGAGACCGCCTGCTTCAGTGTATAATTTGCTTCTGACAAACAGGCACGCACCTGTGGCCCAGAACACATCGCGGGTGTCGTCATATTGGCCGTTGTCGCGCTCGATGCTGCCCAAAATGCGCCCGCGGCAGAACGGGTATCCGTATTTGTCGATGAATCCGCCCGATGCACCGGCATACTCAAAATCAGTCTTGTTGCTGTATGCGAGCAGTTTAGGTGCGCAAGCGGCCACATCGGGGTTGGCGTCCATATAATTTGTAAGCGGTTCAAGCCAGCCCGCTGTTACTTCGACATCAGAATTGAGCAGAACAAAATACTCGGCGTCAATGGCTTCGAGAGCCTTGTTGTAGCCGCCGGCAAAGCCATGGTTTTGGTCGAAGCTCAGCACTTTGACCGAAGGGAAACTCTCGCGCAGAAAGTCGATGCTGTTGTCGGTTGAGCCATTATCAGCCACCCACACATCGGCCCCGACCGAAAACTCGACCACCGACGGAAGAAACTTCTCAAGAAAACCCTTTCCGTTCCAATTCAATATTACAACTGCGGTTTTTGACATAGCCAGGTAGTTATTGCCAGACAAAAATAAGAAAAATGGGATAGAAGCCGATGACTTATGTGGTAGCGGACAAACATTTCTAACATATTTGGTTTTTTGAATTTTGATATGCATATCTGTATTGTGGTTGAAAAAATTATTTTTGCCAATGTTTTAATCATAATAAATCGGAAAAATGATAAACGGCAGCTCCATTGCGGTAGTAATCCCATGTTACAAGGTTGAGCGGCATATTGAGAAAGTGGTGTCAGATATCCCGCAATTTGTTGACCATATAATTTTAGTCAACGATTGCTCACCGGACAATACATTGTCGATACTGAATAAAATTGCATCGGTTGATGCCCGGGCAATTGTGACTTCCAATGCGAAAAACATGGGTGTTGGCGGGGCAATGCTTACGGGGTTTAAGTCGGCTTTGCAGATAGGGTGCGACGTGGTTGTCAAAATCGACGGCGATGGTCAGATGGATTGCAGTTACATTGAATCAATGGTGTCCAAAATGTCTGATGATGTTGACTATGTAAAGGGCAATCGGTTCTTCGACAGAAAAATGTTGTCGGCAATGCCGAGGGTGCGCCGACTCGGAAATATGGGTATCGGATTCTTGGTAAAAATGGCATCAGGTTATTGGGAAATATCGGACCCGACAAACGGTTTTTTCTGTATTAAGACAAGCACTATTCAAAAAATTGAAACTCAACGAATTGCAAATCGATTTTTCTTTGAAAGTTCGTTGCTTATTGAATTGTATTATACGGGTGCTGTGATAAAAGAGATTTCGATGCCTGCAATTTATGCTGATGAGAAATCGAACCTATCTGTTTTTAAGACATTGCTGACGTTCCCGCCAAAATTGTTGCACGCATTCAATAGGCGAATATTGTTGCGGTATTTTGTGTTTGACTTCAACATATGCTCGCTCTACATATTGTTTGGTGTGCCGATGTTTTTGTTTGGTGTGATATTCGGAGTTGTTAAGTGGATTCAGTTTGCATCAGTAAATACACCGGCACCGACAGGAACAATCATGATTCCTGTGCTTGCCGTAGTGTTGGGCTTCCAACTTCTGCTTGCGGCTGTTCAATTTGACATTACATCAAAGAATCCTTTTAACAAGAATTGAAATGTTGACATTGATATCTGTTAAACAAAAGGTAGCCAGAAATATAAGTCTTGTTTTTATCTTGCTTCTGGCTTGCTTTCTTGTATTTAAATTGTTCAATTCGCATCGTTACCGCCAGCCGGAAAAAGTTATAGCAAACGATGTGATTTCATATTACGCATATCTGCCGGCTGTTTTTATCGAGCACGATTATACACTCAAATTCATGGAACATGAGCACAAAGGGACGTACTGGCCTGAAGTTTTGGAAGATGGCACAAGAGTCATAAAGACTACCATGGGATTAAGTATGCTCTATTGTCCGTTTTTTATTGTTGCTGACGCTGTTGCCCCCCAAATGGGCTATGAAGCTGACGGATTTTCATTACCTTATGCCTTTGCGTTGTCGTTTGCTTGCTTGTTTTATGTGATTGCGGGCTGTATATTTTTACGAAAGGTGCTTCTACGGCGCTTCAGCGAATTGGTGACAACCGTAACTTTGTGCATAGTAACTTTATGCACCAATTTGTACTGGTACACAATTTATGAGCCGGCCATGTCGCACGCCTTCAATTTCGCGCTGATTTGTCTGTTTTTATTTTTGACAGAATGCTGGCATGACAAGCCAACTTGGGTCAATTCGGTTTTTGTGGGATTGACAGTAGGGTTGATTTCTCTCATTCGCCCAACTAATGGCATTGTGGTGATTTATTTCTTGATTTATAATGTGTTCAATTTCGAAACTTTGAAACAAAAAATTGACATATATCTTAAAAATGCTTTAAAGATTGTTTGTGTGGCATTCGTGGCATTGGCAGTTTGGCTACCACAAATAATGTATTGGCATTCGCTCACTGGCCACATTTTCTTCTATTCATACACTGATAATGAAGGATTCTTTTTCAGTCATCCGGTATTTTTGAGAGGTTTGTTCGGATTCCGCAAGGGATGGCTGCTCTATACCCCGTCAATGATTTTGGGTGTTGCGGGAATTGTATTGCTGTTCCGAAGATTCAAAGAGTATTCTTGGGCTGTATCTGTTTTCATGTTTTTGAATCTGTATATAATGCTGTCGTGGTGGTGCTGGTGGTATGGCGGCAGTTGCGGACTTCGTGCTGCCATTGACTGCTACGGAATTATGGCCATCCCGATGGCGGCATTTATTGCTTGGATAGGAAGTCGGACGGTTAAACTGAAGATACCGCTTATCTGCATTGCTATCGCATTGTCAGGATTGTCATTTTTCCATAATCTGCAATACAAGCATGGCTCAATTCATTGGGACTCAATGAGCAAGGCCGCTTATTTTGATTCGTTCGGACACTTGCGTCAGTCCGAGAATTTCCAAAACTTATTGCAAGAGCCCGATTACGCGGCAGCAAAGCAAGGCGACCGATAATAGGAGAAGAAAGTTCTTCTTCAGCGTTTTTTTGCGTACAAGTTATTCCACGCAGTCGATGTTTACATACAGATTGTCGTAAGTCATCCGCGACTTGTGGTTGTTCCAAATGTAGAGTTTGAAAATGTCGCCGTCGATTTTTCCTTCGAAAACTATTGTGGTTCTGAAAACAAATGATTCTTTATTGCCAGTATTTTTGATTTCATTTTCTTGATCTTCAATAGGAACAGCCAAATAGTAACTATGCTCGCCGTTCTTTTCGCACACAATCTTTGGCAATGTGGCTGATGTGTCGAGGCTCTGCAGTGAGAATCTTACATCAACTTTAAGTTTATGGCAGTCGCGTGTCAGTGTGATATTGGGACATATTGCGCCGAATGTTGTACTATTGTCAATCATTAGGCATTTGTCGCCGTCAATGGTGGTCAGTTGTGCCTTAAATGTGTCATCGGTCAGGTTGTTAAAATCCGTATTGATGTGGTACAAAGTGGCAATGCTGTTTTTGTCGGGTTTGATAAGGTAGTCATTCGCCACATAGCGGCTGAGTATTCTATAGTTGTCAAGAGTATGGTTGATTGAGTCGCAAACGTTTTGATTGTCAATTTGTTTGAGCATCATATTCTTGCTTACCGAAAACAGTCGGTTGCTGCTTACAAACAACGTGTCTGATAGAAAACTAACCAAATCGCGGTTGTCCATCATAAAAGCCAATTTCTTTTTGCTGCTGAAATTAGATGTGGTATCGAAAACCGAACCAATCCAATGACAATATTCTGAGGTTTTAAAGTTGTAATTATTTGATAAATAAGCGATTGTTGACGGAGTGATATCGAGGTGTGATACGATGCTTTCCATTGTTTTGTGTTGTTTCAACAATGGCGAATAAATAATCAGAGGCACATTATATCGCATGAGTATGTTGTCCATATTCAGCAAAGGATACATTCTGTGGTCGCCAGTGATTACGAAAATAGTGTTTTCGAAATCGGGGCGGCTGCGGTAGTAGTCGAACAGTCTCCTGACGCACTCGTCGGTGTACATAAAGCATGCAAAAATGTTCAGGTTTGCATTGATGTTTTTCAGCTCCTGCTTGTTTGTAGATGTGGCACGTTGGGCGGCCAACTTCTTGTATTTTTCTATTTGGGGAAGGTCGAACGGCTCATGTGTGCTGAGAGTCAGATAGATATCGGCGGTTGGCGCATTGCTTGTCTCTGTTTTTTTATGGTTGATGGCCAACTCGAACATTTCTCCATCATCGAGCCCCCAGCGATGATTCTTTTTCAGCGCAGTGTTTCGGGTACTGTCCGATGTCTCTGGTGTGGCTTCCAGAATATAGCCTATATGATTGCTTAACAAGAATTTGTCTTGGCCGTCGAATGCAGGGCTGCCACCATAAAAGAACGATGTGTGGTAGCCGTTTGCGGCAAGTTCTTTCAGTAGCGAGTTGTGATCTGGGATGGGTTCCCACATGTTGGCAAATCCGCATTTGCCGTGAGGGGCCGATGCCAGAATGGCCGGCAGTGCGCCGTAGGTGCGTTCGGTAGTTGAAAGGCAGTTTTTCCAAAATAGTCCGTTTGCTGCAAGGCTGTCGATGAAAGGCGTGAAGGAAACTTCTGGATTATCAACACCCGTGAGCTTGCGGCCAAATCCTTCAATCACGATGTACACAAAATTAGGCATTTGGCCATTGCTGGTTAGGTTGAGGAACGAACCAAGAACATCATTGTCATCGGCTTTGCGCCAAAACGGATATTTAGTATCGGCAAATTCGAAATTGTCAAGCAACGAGTGGTATTGCCGTGCGGCGTTGGTAATTTCATCGGCATTGGGGGCCGGCTCATCATTATTAATGTGGTCGGTAATGTTGATGAATGAGTATGTAAACTGATTGACTGCCAAATAGAAATCGGCGTGAGACCGATACCCGACTTCGTTACGCACAATATTGCGGTAGCGGAATCCGAATGATAACCAGGCCGATAGAAGCAAAAGAACCACGGGAGTTACGATGTGGAGTTTTACTTTTTTCGCGCCCCAAATCAAACAGATAGTCAGGCCAATGCTCAAGGCCACATTTGCAATTGAACCAAGCGAGACCGATGTTGATTGCAGCACAATGTTTTTGACTTCGGACGGTGAGTAGGTGAACAATATATGGTCGAGGGGGCGCGACATTATGCAGAAATATTCGGTGAGCAGGCTTGTGGCCAATGCGTAGAGAACGATTGCAGAGCCAGCGATAATCCGGGCGGTTTTTGGTGCAAAAAAATGCACAAGGCAATAGGGAAGGAA
>JAEEGK010003971.1_pt1 | contig 36506 bp, 35 predicted proteins | sample 8958771 | NCBI WGS metagenome assembly JAEEGK01 (sample SAMN16246547, study PRJNA631951) | gut metagenome | biome: gut microbiome; feature: rumen; material: SC-attached | host: Bos | place: Iran: Karaj | collected 2018-10 | reverse complement strand
CCTACCCCACACAACAAAGGGTAAAAAAGTGAACGCCCCTACCCCCGCCCCCCAAAGGCTCAAAAAGTGAACCCATAACCCCGTCCCCAAAGGCTCAAAAAGTGAACCCCTAACCCCGTCCCCAAAGGTTCATTTCCGTGGCACTTTATATTTTTTTTCTTGACACTTATCTTTATATAAAGGATAATGTGGATTACCAACAAGCAACATATAACATCTATCCAATAAAGGAGGAACTGTAATGAGTAAATATGCAGGAACACAGACCGAGAAGAATCTTCAGGCCGCTTTTGCCGGTGAGTCACAGGCAAGAAACAAGTACACCTACTTTGCATCTGTAGCAAAGAAAGAGGGCTTCGAGCAGATGGCTGAGATCTTCCTTAAGACCGCAGACAACGAGAAGGAGCATGCAAAGCTCTGGTTCAAGGAACTGGACGGTATCGGTGATACAGCAGCAAATCTTCAGGCAGCAGCTGAAGGCGAGAACTATGAGTGGACAGACATGTACGAAGGTTTTGCTAAGACAGCTGAGGAAGAAGGATTCAAGGGTCTTGCAGCTAAGTTCCGTATGGTAGCTAAGATCGAGAAGAGACACGAAGAGAGATATCGTGCGCTTCTTGCTAACGTTGAAGCACAGAAAGTATTCGAGAAGTCAGAAGTTAAGGTTTGGGAGTGCCGCAACTGCGGACACATCGTTGTTGGAACCAAGGCTCCTGAAGTTTGCCCCGTTTGTGCTCATCCGAAGAGCTTCTTCGAAATTTCCTCCGACAATTATTAATATATAAATATCTAAGCCCGGGTAAATCCCCGGGCTTTTAGTACCATAAAAGTGTAGTTGTTAGAGAGTAATTAACTCTGACATCTGCACTTATTTTTGTTGCCTTTTTGAGCAGGGGGCCAAAGGTGGGTGTCCCCCGTTCAAAAAATGAACCCCTAACCCCGTCCCCGGGTGTCAAAAAAATGAACCCCTAACCCCGTCCCCGGGTGTCATTTTGGTATTGACAGAATGAGACTATCGTGATAGTCTGGACTATAGTAATAGTCCAGAGGTGATGAGATGAAGAATAATCTTTTTGACAGCGAAGCAAAAATAATGGAGATACTGTGGGAGCGGGGATCACTTTCCGCAAAGGAGATAAGCCTTATAGCGGCTGAGTCCATAGGATGGAATAAGAACACGACTTATACGGTTTTGAATAAGCTTGAAGTGAAGGGCCTAATCCGCCGGGAGGATCCGGGATTCATATGCACGGCATTGGTTTCCCGGGAGGAAATGCAAAAAAAGGAAGCGACATCACTTTTAAACAAGGTCTTCGGCGGATCGAGAAAGGCGCTGTTTTCCGCACTGTTGGAGGATGAGAAGCTTTCGGAGGAAGAAGTAAAAGAACTTAAGGAATTGCTTAAATAAGTCGGAGGGAGTTCCATGATCGGAGAGATCTGTTATTGGGTATTTAATATGAGTATCATCGCCACAGTAATGGGGCTTATTGTGATGCTCTTAAGAAAAATAAAGGCGATCCCCCGCCGGATCTTTGTTTTCCTGTGGGTCGTTCCCTTTATCCGGATGGTCAGCCCCGTGGGCCTCAGCAGCCCCTACAGCCTCATGACCCTGATCTCGAAATTCACCACCAGGACCGTGACTGTGTATGCCCCCACGGACTTCATGTCCTTTACCATATCAAACTCCATCATGGCGGCTGCCGATTACTCTCCCATCACCTACAAGGTCAACATATTGGACACGGTATTTAAGATGGCGGGCGCGATCTGGGTCACTGTCGCCGTTGCGATCCTCATAACTCTTGCGATCATATATGCCACCACCCTGCACGCCATAAGGGACGCCAAGCCCCTGAAGGGCAACGTGTTCGTTTCCGACAAGGTAGATTCTCCTGCTGTTTATGGGGTGCTACGCCCCAGGATCGTCCTGCCGGCGAATTATAGCGAAGAAGACGAAAAGTACATCCTCGCCCACGAAAACGCCCACATCCGCCGGAAAGACAACCTGTGGCGACTTCTTGGATTTATTGCAGCAGGCATACATTGGCTCAACCCTTTTTCCTGGATTTTCCTGAAAGCCTTTTTAGCAGACCTTGAGCTGGCCTGCGATGAAAACGCTATCGCAGGATATGACGTACCGGAACAGAAACAATATGCCCGGGTGCTGCTTTCCTGCTCGCAAAGCAAAAATCTCTTCGTGTCTGCTTTCGGTGGCGCGAAGGTCAGGACCAGGATTGAAAATATATTGTCCTATAAACAGATGACCGCATTTTCAGCCATTGGCTTTACCGTGCTGATCATGGCCATCATTGTTACCCTTGTTACAAATGCCTGAGGCTGGAAAGGATGAATTATGAAAAAGATCATCGGTTGTGTATTGATATGCCTGTTTACCCTACTTACGGCCTGCGGCAGCCGTGAAAAAAATGCGGAGGTAAAAGCAGCTGATATAGCCGGCAAAAAATATGCCTGCGTCGGACCAAATGGGGCTACAAACTCCTTCTTCAGCCTAAGCTTTTACGAAGACGGTACCTGCATCTATTCCCAGCCTCTGTTCAGCAGTGTCTTGCCTGTTGCCACATGGAAAGTTGAAGATAATAAAGTTGTGGTCGGGGATCCGGAATTTTCCAAAGCCAATTATTTTGAGATCAAGGATGGCACGCTGATCTACATTGCGGAAGATTCGGCAGGGTTTCCGTTTTATGACCTGAAGGGCGGAGAGGTGCTGAAGCCGAGTGTGACTTTGGATAAAAAATCGTTTTCATACGACCGTCAACCAGAAGAAACCACCCCGATCTCAGACCCCAAGATCCCCTATGATACGGATAAGACCGGCGCCCTGGGTAGTTACTTCTTTATTCCCATAGAAAACCGGATCTATCGTTACGGCAATTTTTCGGGATGGGATGACAATCTTACAAAGACAGAGCTCATATATGAATTTATCGAACAAGGCATAGGCGAAAACTACGAGCATAAGATCTACAGAATTGCGGAATATCCGGACGACACAAGGCTTTACTGCATTTCAACCACAAAAGACGGGAGTTTTAGGGAAGAATCCCTTATATATTATGTCCCCACCACCCGCTCAGACAAAAACGAGCTTGAAAAAGCTATAGAGAACGGGTTTGTCGTTATGAAAAACGGCAGCGTCACCCAGGGAAAGGACAGGTGGCAGGAATTCTACAAAAAAGTTTCTGCCGGCGAACAAGCCTCCGTCAGAATTGCCCACTACTATACATTGGACAAAGAACGGGCTTCCGAAGAATATTACGAATCGGTAAAAGAAGATTATCCCATGCTTTTCTTAAAGGAACTTAACTATGACGGGGAGCAATATTTGCTCTATCCCATGCATTCCACCGAGTCGGGATATACCCAGGAAGAACAGCTCGGCTACGACACCCCCGCTTCTTCCTGGAAATATCTGATGCACTTTACGGGCAAGCCCTCATCTCCCACCGCACTATTTACTGATTACGACAAATATGTTCTGGTAAATGACGATACCGTTACCTGGAAAAAGCTTGAATGGGGAATAGTAAGCAGTCAACTGGGGGATTATATTCCTTTTGAGGAAGTATATTGTGAGTATACCTATAAATGACACCCGGGGACGGGGTTAGAGGTTCACTTTTTGAGCCTTTGGGGACGGGGTTAGAGGTTCACTTTTTGACACCCGGGGACGGGGTTAGGGGCTCACTTTTTGACCCTTTGGGGACGGGGTTAGGGGTTCATTTTGGCGCTTTGCGCCGAAAAATGAACCCCTAACCCCGTCCCCAAAGGGTCAAAAAGTGAGCCACCAACCCCGCCCCCAAAGGGTCAAAAAGTGAACCCCTAACCCCGTCCCCGGGTGTCATTTTCCGCTCTCGGGCAGGCAGTGCATATGGGTGGTGCCCAGCACACGGAAGCCATCGGCGGTAGAGCAGAAGTGGCGGAGACCGTACTCATGGGCACGAAGTTTCAGGTATAGTGCGACAGAGGCCGAAGCCGGGTTTTCCTTGGGATATTGGCTGGGGAAACAGGTGAAGAGGGCCTCGAGCTGCTTCTTGAAGAAGCCTTTGGTCTTTACGAATCTGTTGGGGGAAGCGGTCATATAAAAGGCGATAGCCTTTACAGGTGCGGTATCGGCGCCGTAATTTGCCATGATCTTCTTGAAGGGAGCGAAGTAGGCGATGCGTTTGGAAGCCCTGCCGGTGTTAAGGTGATCGATGTGGCATTCGCTCTTTACGTCCGGATCTACGGTGAAGATCACATCAGGCTTGAATTCGCCCACTACACGGGCTATGCCCGTGAAAAGTGCTTCTTCCGTATAAAAGCCACCGTCACTAAGGTCGAGAAAACGTATGCACTCGATACCAAGGTGATTGGCGGAGGTAATTGCCTCTTGTTTACGAAGCTCTGCCAGGGCGTCGCCTTCCACACCTTCGGGGGCATATTCATCGCCGTACCTGCCGTCAGTGCATATGAGAAAGCAGACCTTTTTGCCGTTGGCGGCCAGTTTCGCGGCAGTAGCGCCGGCGCCGACCTCGATATCGTCCGGGTGAGGGCCGATGAAGAGGAAGCGGTCGTAATCCTCGATCCTGGGCACAGGGGCTGCAAATTTAATGATGGTGCTCGTAATGCTCATGGTTTCTCCTTCTCATCCTTCTGCAGTAAATGCAGGCATTTGGTCAATGATCTCCTGAATTGGCGACCAGTTTTTAAGATCGGGGTCGTCCTTTTCCGGCTTAAAAAGGTCCTTATCGGTCACTTTGTTATTTTTGCGGGCGTCATCCGCCGTCGCAGGGAGCGTGTTATACTGCCTGGACTTGTGAAACTCCGAAGCGATCCTGTTGTAGGCGGCTGTCAGATACTCCTTGTCCGGGTCCTGATCGGAAACGCCGGACATAGCCTGAGAGATGATCCTGTTGGCCTCCTCCTTACTCTTGGCGTGCTTCAGTTGCTCCTCAACGGCTTCAGCCATTCTCTGCACCCTCACAGCGTGCATGTACATGGTCCTGTCCGTGCATTTAAGGAAAGCCAGTTCCTTGTCTGTCAGCTTTCTGCCGGCTTTAAGCTTGGTGAGTATCTTTTTAAGTTTTTCCTGCTTTTCCTCATCAGTCATTTCTTTCGTTTCGTTCATCTTGTCCATGATGCGGTTGCAGGTCTCCCTAAGGGTGGTTATCTTCTCTTCTTTTGTCTTCTGAATAGTCAGGTTCATATCTTCCTCCCAAATAAAAAGCACCTTTTTCAATGGATCTTCCTTGAAAAAAGTGCTTTCCTTAGCTGTCATTAATATATATCGGAATTTTAGTCCTTGAGGTTTAGCAGATATATGCCTCATTTCCGCTGATTTGTCTGCTTTTGCTCACCTTTATCACACACTAGCTTCCCGGTAAAGCAGACATATGCCTCACTTTCGCGCATTTGTCTGCTTTTACTCCCTTTTATCCTGCACTAGCTTCCCGGTAAAGCAGATATATGCCTCACTTTCGCGCATTTGTCTGCTTTTACTCCCTTTTATCCTGCACTAGCTTCCCGGTAAAGCAGACATATGCCTCACTTTCGCGCATTTGTCTGCTTTTACTCCCTTTTATCCTGCACTATCTTCCCGGTAAAGCAGACATATGCCTCGCTTTCGCGCATTTGTCTGCTTTTGCACGTGGAGCTCCCCCAAAAATGAACCCATAACCCCGTCCCCAAAGGTCCATTTGGGGACTTTAGTCCTGAAATGAACCACTAACCCCGTCCCCGGGGTTCATTTTTCGTCGCGTGGGCAAAAAAAGGGGCAAAAAAAAGGGTCGGTTCCCATAAACAGGAACCGACAATATCAATACTCCCCCAAAGTAAGATATAAAATAGTGAGTGCTTGATATGGATTGTACCCCGTGGGGGAGAAAAAAGCCACCGCAGATGTGTCCGAAATAAAAAATAATATTTCGGACACATTTGCGGTGGACAAATGAAGAACTCTCAAGCATAATATAATAACGGAGTAAAAATTTTAATGGAGGGGTAAACCATGTTTTATATCTTATTATTGTTATTTAACCTTATTGTTGCACCTATCAAAGAAAACACGCAGATTCAGCAGCCCGTAGATGAAACAGTGAAGATCATCTACGTTGTGGACGATGATGTAGACTCAGGTCACGGCTACATTAATTCATAATGCAGGTCTTGCAATAATTCTTTATCGTAGAAAAGATCGCATTGCTTCACTATTCTCTCTTTGAGTTTAGCTTTTTTCTCCAAATCAGCAAGGGCAAACGCAGCGCGTAGTTCTATCCGTTTGTCCTTGTTTTTTTTGCGCTCGTCCATGTTTTCGTTCCAGGCAAGGCAATAAAGGAAACTGTCGATCATGTCAAGGCGGTTGAATTTAAAGCATTTTACCAGATTCTCGGCAGCGATTTCATTGGATCTGTCAAACATCCGGCGATTACCGTATTCTCCGGCCAGCATCCTGCCCAACGTAATGACCCTGAAATAAAAGGTGTTATCAAAACGACCGATGTTTTTGATGTCATTAAGCAGATTGTTGCACAGCCTGAAGAATCTGTCAGAATCCCCCATGCGCCTGTAGATCATGGTGATGGCCTCGACCACGAAAAACTCGGTATTAAAAAGGTAGCAGCCGATCTCATCATTTTCCCCGGGTATGTTTTTAAGAGACATTTCCATAACTTTTTGAAGTTCATCTATGACCACGTCAAATTCCTGAGCCCTTTCCATGTTCAAACAGGCTCTTCTCTGCATGATACATTGCTCGTTCGAGGGGTAAAGAGTACGGTTGTGAGCTTCTTCAAGCACCTCCAGCCTCTTTTCTGCCTCAGTGTTATCTCCAACCACCTGGGCTTCCGCTATTCTTTTAAGTTTTCGAACATCCGAATAATCGTCGGTGATAAATTCCCTGTGGAATCTCTCCGGCGCCATTCTGAGCCTGCTTAATATCTGCTTTTCCACCGCAAGGCTGGTCTTGTGGCTTCCGTTTTCCAGGCGAGAGATCGTGTCCACACTGCAGATCTCCTCGTTCTCGTCCAGGGCCAGATCTTCCTGGGACAGCCCCAGATTCTTTCTGCGCTGCTTAACGATCTCCCCCGTAGGCAGGATCATGAATTCCCAATAGATCTGAATATCCGTTTCCGGCGACCATTCGGGATAGTATTTCTTTAAGGCGTCCTTTATGGCCCGGGCCTCGACTATCTCAGGGATCTTGTTTGTCTCCATCTTAGCCATCCCCGCCTTCGCTCTGCCCTTGCACTCCAGGAATTCCGTAAGATAAAGGATCTTATTATCCTGTATCAACCCGCTTATCATTCTGTCGCAGACAGCCCCCGCCGCCTCAAACTCAAGCCGGTCAAGCTTGATCCTCACCAGCCTGTATATCATGGGGGCGAAGCGAAAGATCTGCTCATTGTCCAGATACCTGTCCTCCCGAAAGACCCTGTACACCTTTTCGTAAAAGGCATATACCTTCTCGACACCTTTGAGCTTTTCTTCCTCTTTCAAAATAATGTCAAGCAGGATCAATTCCACTTCGGAATAAAGGTATTTGTCCAGTTCCGCAAGCTTAAACTCCGGGATCGTAAGCTCCAGTGCTTCCTTTGCTTTTCTTAGTATCTCCCCGCTGTCCTTATCTTCCTTCATCATAAGATAGACACGGAAAAGAAGGGCCATCTGCTGATGAACCCTGCTGCGTCTGCATATGCCCAATGTGGCGCATCTTTCCGCTGCCGCCTTTGCTTTTTCCATATCGTTTTTGAAAAAAGCGTCTCTGAATTCCTCGCGCTTTTCGAACAGCATGTACTCATCCGCGTCCAGAAGGCATTCAAAGTTCCTCAGGTTTTTCCCGAGGCGCTGATAAAAGGCGTCGATTATTAGTTTGTCGAATCTTCTGTTTTTTGCCCGCAAGACCTTGGCATACTGGGAACTGTCGCAAAGACCATAGGTCATCTGGGTAATGGGGATCTTCTCCTCTTCCCGCAGATTGTCGATCAGCGCAAGTATCATTTCGGGCTTGTCTGTGGTTTTATTCATTTTTATTCTTCAATGATCATGGTTTCCACCAGATAGGCAGCTTCCCGCACGTGGTGCACAGCTTCCTCCTTGGGGAAATACAGATAAAGCATACAGGTTATGCCCTTCTTTTCGGGCCTGAACAAAAATTCCAGTCTGTAATCCCGGCCGTCCCTGGGGCGGTAGGTGGTGGTGTAGTAGTGGAGCTCGGTTCCGGACGCATCCGTGAAGGTATCCACTGCAATGCCCGAATCCTCTCCCACTGCCTCAAGAATGTTCTTGATTATCTCTTTTTCTATCTTTTTATAGTCGCTCTTCGTGGGATTTGTGGGCACCTTATCAAGATAGGTCTCATTGTTAAAGTAGAAAATGTAAAAGACTTCCGGGTACTCAAAATCCTGGGGCGCAAGAGCATTCAGATAGTACTGATACCCCTTCACATCGTTATTTGTAAGGTCCGACTTAACATAGCCGTTGTTCCATTTCCAGGGTATGCGGTACCTGACCCTTTTCCCGCTTGTAAGGTCACTTACTTCCGTCCAGTCAAAATCCTCATTGGGATAGAAGTATTTACTCCCCGGAGTAAACCCAATTTTTCCTGCAACTACAGTCACTGCAGTTAAATCAAAGCTCAGATTCACAATACCACTCACATATACTCTCGCATACACAGTAACGTAATCTCCGGCCTTAAGCCCTGCCATATCCTTCTGAGCCTGTGTACCTGAAACGTCCACACTACATTTATTATTATTACCATCAATAATCACCATTTTGTTGCCGGATTTAACAAAGTCTATCTTAACATCCCCGGCAACCACCACATATTTATTATTATAATCACTCTTAAACTGCCAACTATCCCTATTAAAGGCATTATTTAAAGCGGTCACCGTTGTTGCCGTGTAAAGAGGGTCGGTCTGCAGGCACTCCTTAAGCCTTGCATTGTAATCCTTGGCATATGCAGGCTCTACGAATACCAGTGACATCACGGTCAAGGCAGCAACTATCTTCGCCAAAAGATTTATCTTTCTCCTTTTCATTGCTGCCTCCTTTCCACTTCGTAGTCCAGACCGGAATTATTAAGAAGCTTAAGTAATTTCTTAAAGGTCTTTGACTCGGCATAATCATCCACAAGGATCACCTTTCTGCCCTTGGCTTTGATCTCCTGTACCTTTTCCGAAGTAAGTTCAGCCGTGATCCCTACTGCATCTGTACTCTTAAAGTCCCCGGATGACACTGTCTCATCTGCCACCACTATCTCCACATCCTTTATAACGGGAGTGGGCGTGGGAGTAGGGGTAGATGTGGGTCTTGGGGAGGGTGTTGCCGTAGCCTTGGGGCGAGGTGTAGCTGTAGGATTCGCTGCAATATAGGCACTTTGGGCATTTCCTATAGCGTCCCCCACAGAACCGCTTAAGTCAACGAAGGGCTTGTCAGCATTTTTAAGAACAGGGGTGAAGATGAGCCCCGCAAAGCCGCCCAGCACCAGGAATGACAGCACTGACACCAGAATTATTCTTATTTTATTCTTCGATCCATTTTTCATTTTCGATCCTGTAATTTACACCCTTTTTGTCGCAGAGTTTTGTGATCTCATGATGCAGCGAAGCCAGGGCATAGTCGTCCACGATGATCAGCTCGGTGTTGCTTAAAACGTGCTCATCTATGTAGCTTTGAACGCGCTCCGTATTTACCTCTTGATTTTCTATCCAGATCCGGTCTCCCTTTAAAACTATGCAATGCTTAAGCTTCTCGGGCACTTCCTCAGGCACCAGCGGCTCCGGCTCCGGAGCTTCCGTAACCTGTGGCAGATCTTCGACCACGTTTCCCATCTGTCCGCCCGGTGCATCGGCGTTAATAAGAAAGTAGATGAGGTAGGCCATGATGCCGAGAACTGCTACCAGGAAGAGAATGAATATGCCTACGGGAAGGTTTTTTAGGAAGTTGGTGAACATGGGGATAAGGGCTCTGATGGCCAGTATCAGCACCAATGCAAGCACTACCAGAAGGATAATCGCTATGGGTTTATTCATCATCCGTCTCCGTATAATTCTTTTCGAACTTGTCTTCTATGTTCAGCTTGTCATAAAGTTCCAGAATGGACTGCTCGTCGCGATAGAGCATCTTTTCATTCTTTATGGCGAAGACCGTGGGCATTCCGGTCTTTCCGGCCAGAACGCTTTCTATGTGTGCCTGACACTCTGCCCACACCTTGTCCTCGTTACTGGGATTGATCTCCCTCTCCCACTGATCCTCCGCATTTATCTCCACGTGAAGCGTGCGGTACTTGCGGTTGGAGGGCTTGTAGCTTGCAAACACGGTAACCACGTTCACATAGTCATACATCTGCTCGTAAACTTCCAGCTGCTGTTGTACAGCCTCGTAATGACTGTCATTGGCAGCCATGGCATCTTCTGTCTCCTGTCGGATCTCAGCTATTTTTTCGCTTGCAGTCTTCTCTGTCTGCTCTGCCTTTTCAACAGCTATCTGCTCCTGCTGCTCCGCTGCCGCCACTTTTTCGTCGGCCTCCTTGGAGTAGTTGTCCTGGAAGCACAGCACCACGATCAAAAGGATAAAGATAACATCCAAAAGAGGCGTCAGATCTATGATAAATTGTCCCAAAGTCCTGGGTCTGTTTTTTATTCTGATCATGTTCTACCCTCTGTTATTATCGTTTTCAATGTCCCACTTATCTTTAACCATCTGATAATTCTGTTCAAAAGTATCAAAATACATAGCCATTTTGTTCACGGACTTGCTTACAAAAAGGGCATCTATTATCTTCAATACGATAGCGGCTATAAGTCCCCAGAATGTGGTGGACATGGACAGCGCCAGGGCTTCTCTCATCTGCTCCACATCACCCAGCTGTTGGATGAGTCCGGAAACCGTACCCAATATTCCAAGTAAAGGGAAAACGGGAATGAACTGCTCAAAAATGGAATAAGTCAGCTGGATCTTGTTAAAAGTCTCCAGAAACATGAGATTTTCTTCCCAGGTATATACGTCGGCTTCTTTTCTGATGCCACCTCCGGTATACTCTTTTCTTCCGCCCGAATGCCTGTTGTGGTCATCGATCTGATTCTGCAGTTTTCCCACCTGAAGAACCGTATAGGCAAATCCGCCGATGGTCAACACCGCCAGACCTGCAATGACCCAGTTGATACATGACCCGATAAATACAGCTAATCCTTCCATCTTTACACCTCGTTATCACTTAATATTTCTTACGGGGGCTATCAGCACTTTTCCCGTACCTTCATATACATTCACAAAACCTTCGCCGGATACCGCAGAGCCTATCAATGTCCCCATAGACTTCTGCACCGTAAATCTTAATCCCGGAGACCAGGCCACGGCCATATTACCGTCGATCTTAATGGAATTATCCTCCAGTTCCACTTCTATAAGCTCTTCTCTGGGCACCAGGCTCTCCAGGGCCAATATGCCTTTTCCGTAAAAGGTACTGTTAAAGATACCTTCCCGGCCCAATACCAGTGAAGATATATTCTTACGTCCCGTGACTTCCATCTCTATACTGTCTTCGCAGGCCAAAAACATGCCGTCCTCAGTAACTATGCCTTCAGGCCAGTCCGCCATGTCCTCCAGCAATATATGTTTGTAGGTGGGTTCCAGCACCAAAATACCCTCGCCTTCGTAGTGAGGCTTGATGACAGTCTCATCCGTCACAGCGCTGTGGACCATCTTTTTTAGCAGGTCTCCCGCACCTCTGACGCCTGTGGTCGCTTCCACATCCCCCATCATCATCTGCATCTCTTTTGCCTGAACGATGGCCCCCACTTTCCCGTCCAGCTCGATCACAAGCTGCTTCTTCCTGACATTCATTTCTGCCGAGAAGTAGGCTATCTGCGCGGCCTCGGGTGAAACCGACACATCTTTCTCGTATTCGATTACCGAAAAACATCCTTTTCGCTGCTTGACACTTCTGTACTCAGAAGCTGCAAACAGATTTGTCTTAAGATCCACCGCGCACCTCCCTCAAGAGCCAAAATGGATACGTCCCCTTTGCCTCTGCCTTGGCTCACTTTACTTAAAGTATATTATATGTCTTTAAGATGCGCAAAGCAAACTGTTTTATTAAAAAAAACCGCCGAACGGTGACTGGCCGTCCGGCGATTTCTTACACAATCTATCGATTAATTTAGGATATTTAACTTGTTTTTGTTCTGCTCCATCTTCTGCTTCTGTGCAAAGAGGGCATATTGCTGCAGGATGTTCTGCTTATTCTTTTCCGTTACTTCCTTACCGTAATCCAAGTCTATCAGATTGGAATTTGCTCTTGTAAGGTTTTCAGCCGCATTTCGGTTGTAATTATATGCATGCTCCAGAGCATTGTACTGAGCGCCTGCCTTACTGCGGGCTGAGCTTATTTTTTTGATGGCATCGTCGATATCTTTAAGATTAAATTTTCCGGTGACATCGAAATCCTTAATGCCCAACGCATCAAGGGATGCGTTGGTAAGAGATATGTTTTTCTTTGCACCGCCCATCTCTATGGAAAGCTCGGATTCCGAACCGTCCAGCAGGTTCTTGGTGTTGTAATTTGTATTCTTTGCTACGGATGAGATCTCATCTTTCAACTGATCCACTTCCCACTGAAGGGCTTCACGATCCGATGAAGTGAGTGTACCGTTGGATGCTTCCACTGCCAGCTCCCTGATCCTCTGCAGGGAATCATGGATACTGCCCAGCGCACCATCGGAAATGTTCAAAAGATTACGGGCATTGTTTATGTTATTGGCGCCCACATTATAGCCGTTGGTCCTGGAGTTCATGCCTTCGCTTATGGCAAGCTCCGCTGCTCCGTCTGCCGCAACGTTGATCCTCTTGCCGCTCGAAAGACGCTGATAGCTCTTATTCGATGCATTTGTGATATTGGATAATTGACTCATGGCGTCCTCCTGTTCGGTAATTTTTTCATTAAACTCCAACTCCATTCTTTAAAAACATAATAATATTTCTTGAAACTTGAAGCAATAAATTTCGGGTAAATAAAGTGTAAACATGAACCACTTTGTTGCTGTTCACAGATATGCAACATGCCGAACTCTGAAAGCCAAATAGTTGCCGGGTGTGCCAAAATGGAAACGTCCCCTTTGGCTCCTACTTGCAAGGTAATAAAACTTAATGTATTATAGGGCTGATGCTCGGCATCAAATTCAGACAAGAAAGATGAGAGATTATTATGAAAGAGTTGAGAAAACATATGGCTGCGGGACTAAGGCTCCTGCTGGTCGCTGCTGTAGCCATCGTGATGACCGCAGGTTGCGGCAAAAGTGAAAAGCCGGCGGGCGCGGATGCTCCGGAAAACATTTCGGGCTTTACCAGCTGGAATTCCTTTACGGCAAAAACTACCGAGGGCAAAGAATTTACGGAGAGCGATTTTTCGGATTACGATGTTACGGTGATCAACGTCTGGAGCGTAACCTGCGGGCCCTGCATACGCGAAATGCCTGCTATTGCGGAGTTTCAGAAGAAACTGGATGACAATATACAGCTCATAACCTATTGTATCGACGGCGATTACTATCCCGACGAAGCTAAGAAGATTCTTTCGGATTCAGACTTTGAGGGCATTTCCCTTTTAAGCGGCAACGAGGATATGGAGACATTCACGGGAGAGATCGAGTACGTTCCCACCACCATTTTTGTGGACAACAAGGGTAACATTGTAGGCGAAGCCATAATCGGTGCATATCAGGATCTGGAGAGACGTTATCAGAAGTCCATCGACGACGCCCTCAAGGCCCTGGGAAAGTAGGCGGATTTGAAGGACAGGAAAAAGATCACTGTTAACTTAATACGGATAATAGCTCTTCTTTTGGCAGTGTCCTTTATCCTCATCGGGATCTACAGAGGTGAGCACGGTGAAGTCTTAAGAAAGGCGGTGAAGATATGCCTGGAATGCATAGGGATCGGCTGAAGCCTTCCGAAAAAGAAAAACGCCACGAAAAGTTCAGCTTTATCTTCAGGATAGCTGCCGCCGCGCTTTTTAACGGCTATGTCATAGGGTTTGCCAAGGGGAAGATCTTTACCGAAAATTCCAAGCTGGTCTGTGTTCCGGTGCTGAACTGCTATTCCTGCCCCGGTGCACTGGGCTCCTGCCCCATCGGTGCGTTGCAGGCGGTACTGGGCGGTCCCAGGCACAACTTTTCCTTTTACGTTCTCGGGACCCTGATGCTATTCGGAACGGTTCTGGGAAGACTGATCTGCGGTTTCCTGTGCCCCTTTGGTCTGATTCAGGACCTTCTGCACAAGATTCCCACTAAAAAGATAAAGGTACCGAAAAAGGTAGACAAGCCTCTCCGATACCTTAAATATCTTATCCTTTTGATCTTTGTGGTGCTTCTCCCCATTTTTGCCACCAATGCCTTTGGTGTGGGAGATCCCTTCTTTTGCAAATACATTTGCCCTGCAGGCACTCTTGAAGGCGGTATTCTCCTTCTCCTGAAGAATGAATACCTGCGGGAACTGGCGGGCGCGCTCTTTAATTGGAAAGTCGGGCTCTTGGTCTTCTTCCTTTTGGGTTCCGTCTTTATCAGCAGATTTTTCTGCCGCTATTTCTGCCCTCTTGGCGCTGTCTATGCCCTGTTCAACAGGTTCAGCCTCTATCGCCTCGAGATAGATCATGACAGCTGCATCGGCTGCAAGCGTTGCGAAAATGTATGCCCGATGGAAGTGGATGTGCTTAAGGACCCTAATTCCGCGGAATGCATACGCTGTGGCAAGTGTAAGGCCACATGTCCTACAGAAAGCATAAAGTCCAGGTTTATAAAGTAGGCTTGTCGCCCTTCGGGTAGCCTCAGCCCTTTATCATTTCCCGGATCCTCTCCGCCAGCGGCTTGTCCTCGCAATAGATGAAACAGCCCTTTTGCCGAGTTCAGGCTCGATCTCCTTTTGCATAGCTTTAAGCACCGACTGAAGGCCCTTTTGTGAGACCTTGCGAAAAACTATGTCCGATACAAGACGGTATTTCTTCAGACACTTTTCCGTTGCCTTTTTTGCTTTGCGATGGTGTCGCTGTACCCGAAACAGACCGCCTTGTCGCATTTAAAATGCATACAGGTGATGGTATTTTCAATGGGTTCCGCCCCAAGAAATTCAAAGTACGCCATCATGGTAAAAGTCCCTCCCTGAAACAACTACTCACTTTGCAGATCCTTCAAATAGATCCTTCTGATCTTCCCTGCATATTTTTCTTTGGTAGCCATAAGCCTGTAGCCGTTTTTCTCGAATGTCCTGAAGCTTGCGGGATTGTTGGGATCAACCGTAGCCATAAAGTAGCGGTACTTCCCCTTATCGATCATATTTTCCGCAAATTGAAGCATAGCGAGCTGCAGCCCTCTCCCCCTGGCCTCCTTAGAAACCACGCAGGATTCCATGTGGACCACCTTTTTTTGTTCCTCCGCATCAAACCCTATGTCTTTTCCAAGATTATCCGGATTCCCCGCCGGAAACCTCACGATAAAGCATCCCAGCAGTCCATCCGCCTCATCGCAGGCCACCACCGTAAAGCCTTCCTTTTCGATATGCGCCCGCACAAACTCCACATCATCGCAAACAAACATGGATTTATCCTCCATGCCTTCGTAAACCTCTTTCATCAAGGCATATATCTCCTCGGCCCTGTCATTTTTCGCGATCTTTAAGGTTATCCCGGCTTCATTCATATGGGAGTTGTTCTCCTTCTCTCTGCACTGCCTATGCGAGCTATTGTGTTACTTGTCATTTTAGCATTATTTTGCTACACTGTCATTAGCCAAAGGGACCAATGGGGACGTTTCTGTTTTGGCTTTTGAGCCGAAGGGGACGTTTCTGTTTTGGTTCTTTCACACTGCCCATCGGTTTTAATGAATTTACACTTTTACACCTTTAGAGGTAATATATGCGCGAAGTAAAGAATAAAGTCTTCAATATCATACAGATCGGCAACAAGAACGATATTCCCAGCACACTTTTTGATTACGGGATCATTTTTGTTATCGCCTTAAATCTTTTTGCCACTCTCTTTTCCACTTTTGAGGTTTCAAAACCTTACAGCGCCATGATCAACGTGATCGAAGCCGTAACCGTGGTGATCTTTACGATCGAATATGCCTTAAGGATCTGGACCTCGGACTGTCTCTATCCCGACTCTCCCCGGGGCGTGGCTTTACTCAAATATGTCTTTTCATTTTACGGGCTGATCGAGCTTTTTACTTTCCTGCCCTTCTATCTGCCCTTCCTGTTTCCTGCGGGAGCGGTTGCTTTCAGGATATTCAGGGTCATCAGGATCTTAAGGCTCTTTAAGATCAATGCCCAATATGATGCTTTTAATGTCATAATCTCGGTTTTAAAAGAGAAGAGAAATCAGCTTCTCTCCTCCATCGCGATGATACTGATCCTCATGGTTTCAGCCTCTCTTTGCATGTATTCACTGGAACACGAGGCTCAGCCCGATATCTTCCAAAATGCTTTTTCCGGCATTTGGTGGGCTGCTTCCACCCTTCTCACCATCGGTTATGGAGACATCTATCCCCTGACCATCGCAGGTCGGATCATGGCTATCATTATCTCCTTCCTGGGTGTGGGAATGGTGGCCATCCCCACAGGTATCATTTCCGCCGGCTTCGTGGAGCAATATACCAAGGTCCGCGACCTTCCCACCATAAAGCCCGGCTCCAAGCTGGAGCTTCTCACCTATGAGATCACTCCCGATCATCCCTGGGCCAACAAAGCCATCAGCGACATACGCCTGCCACAACAGGAGATCATCGCCATGGTCGTCCGCAACACCGAAGAGATCATCCCTCACGGTGCCACCGTCCTTAAACCCAACGATAATGTGATCATCTATAAGAAAAAATGACCCTTTGGGGACGGGGTTAGGGGTTCATTTTTTATACTCCGCAATTTCCTGCGCTATAGAATTATAATCCCTCTGAAACAATTCCTCGCACACCTGGGGCCACAGCACCTCCGGCGCCACCTTTTCCAGCAGTTTCTCCTGCACAAATTTCTTACTCTTCCGAGCATACTTCGGAAGCTTATTATACGCCAGCAGCCTGCAGAGCTCAGGCCTCCAAAGAATGGTGATCTTCCGCTTATCCTTCACCCGTGGGTTCACCCCCGGCTTTCTCAGGATATAAAAATCCACCTTCCCGTCAGCAGCCCCCTCAATGGTGATTATCCCCCACCACTCCGGCACATGTTCCTCAATGTGGGCAGCATGAGAACTCCCCACCGCCACTATGTTTCTATCATAGTACCAGTTGTAGTTCTTCACCTGCTTTTCCAGCCGGGCATATGTATCCGCGTCACTTTTGATCTCTATCCCATAAAGCAAGTCCGGTGTTATCATCACCACATCAGCTCTGGCACTTCCGGTACGCTTTTCTTCCAGGATCCTGACTTTACCGTAAGTATCTTCCAGGAAATCAAACAGGGGTTCTCTTATGTCTTTGTCATGCAAAACTCTGCTTTTATCATTCATAATAGCTTTATAATACCATTCTGCCTACCCAAAAACAATAAGATCAGCTAAATGCCCTCCATCTGAATGGTTTAGCTTACTATTACGCCCTATATTTTTTTGCCCAAAATACAAAAGTAAGCTAAACGACTTAAGTTCCTGCTATTTAGCGTACTGCTTACAACTGTTCATTCTTCCCGGGAAGACAATTGGTAAGCTAAAACGCCGGAAAGTCAGGACTTTATCCTACTATCTTGATTTCCTTACCGTTCACTGATGCAAAAAAGACAGCTAAATCGATGTAAGATCTCTCTTTTAGCCGTCTTTTCTTTTTTTACACCATATCACTAAAATGAACCTCTAACCCCGTCCCCAAAGGCTCAAAAAGTGACACCATAACCCCGTCCCCAAAGGCTCATTTGCCGAAACTCATCTGTTATCGGTAAAGTTTATGGTACTGAGGCCGTCCTTGTGGTCTACCTCGATCTTCTTGTATTGATCCGCATTGATCAGCTTTTCCACGTGGGTTATGATACCGATCTGACGCTTCTGGGCGGTCATGCTGTTAAGCACATGCATGGAGCGCTCCAAGCGATGTCCGTCCAGAGTTCCGAAGCCTTCGTCGATGAACATACTCTCGATGTGCACCTTGCCTGCCTTTTGCATCTGCACCACTTCGGACAGGCCGAGGGCAAGAGCAAGGGAAGCTTCGAAGGACTGTCCGCCGGAAAGCATGGCAACGCTGGCCGAATTCCCCCATGCATCCTCCACCAGCAGGTCAAGGTCTCTCAGTTCCTCGCTATCTTTATCGGCGCTCTTGTTCTTGTGCATCCTTGTCATCAGCCTGTACTTACCGTCCATGAGTTCCATGAAGTAATCGGACGCATGATCAGCTATCTGCACAAAGAAGTCACCCAGAACATAATCCTTAAACTTGAATTTACGTCCGACCGTATTTTCAGCCATCGGCTTGAGTTCCTTCTCCACCGCCGCCAGCTTTTGTAATTCCTTCATGTTAGACTTTATGATCTTCACATTTTCCTCAGTCCGTTTAAGGTTGCTGTACTCTTCCTTGCTGCGCTGATCCAGTTCTCTATCCACCTCGTCGCACTCATGTATGCCCGCGTCAATGGCCGACAGATCCGTATATACCAGCCCCTCGGTATTCTTCTTGTTTTCTTCCATATGCGCGCGGTTTTCGATGACCTTGTTATTGTAATCGGTAACAGCCCGGGTTTTAATGTCGATCCACCTGTGAACCTCGCCGGCACTTATGAGGATCGTTCCTTCCGGTGAAAGAGCCGTCAGGAAAGCATTTTCTTCAGCAAAGCCGTGTTCTTTAAGCCCGCTTGTCCATTGCTCCAAGGCATATCCATTGTCAACCCTGCACGAATTGACCAGACTTTCATTTTCCGCCAGCTGCCCCTTTACGCGACTAAGCTTACTGATCAGGTTATTAAGATCCTGCTCAGCTTCGCTGACTCTCCTGTTTAAAGCTTCAGTTTCCGCAACCCCCTCCGCAATCTCTTTTATAGCCAAAGCCTTGCTTTCCGGAAATCCTTTAAGCTGCTGCCTTGCATTTAAAACATCTCTGTCAGTCTCTGCTTTTTCCGTGATCGACCTGTTGTGATCGGCCTCAAGCGCTTTTTTATTATCCTTATCGATCTCGTTTTTCCGATTGAGTTCGTTTCTGCGTTTCAAGGCTTCAGCCTTAAGATCCCGGTTCCGAACCGCCTCATTCAGCTTATCAGCCGAAGCCTCAAGTCCGGCCTTTGCCTCGTTCATAGCCTCATCAAAAACCTGCTCGTCCGCTGCCTCTTCCCAGGTCGCTGCTTTCAGAAGAACCTTCGCCTTTTCAAGAGCAGCCTTCCTGTCACCATCAAGTTCACCCTTCTTTCGGCTCACTTCCATGTGTTTTTTCTGCTCTATTTCCCGCATATCTGTAAGTTTTTTGTAAAGTTCCTCTACTTCTTCCTCACTTGGGATCTCATCCTCTCCCACGGCAAATCCGCTTATATCGTCCTTTGTATGCAACGCACCGCAAACAGGGCACTTGACCTCCGTAGCCTTCTCCAGCTCCTTCACCATGTCCGCCGCCAGCGATGCTGCCCTTCCGTGCCTTAACCTCTGATTGGCGCTGTCATATTCCTTCTGTGCGGCCCTTGTATTCGCCTCTTTCCAACCGAGATCGTCCACCAGCTCTCCAACCGTTTTTTCTTTATCATTAACAGCCTTGATCTTAGCCCTCAAGCTCAAAAAATCATTAACCAGCGCCTCGGCTTTTTTCTTTTCCGCCTCAGCCTGCCTGACCGCTGCTTCTCCCGCTTCCTGCAATGTCTCCAGCAGTTCTTCGTTTTCCTTTATCTTTTTGGCCGTATCCTGAAGAACGCTCTCCGCCGCAGCCAGATCCTTCTCCAGCCCGACCTGCCTCTTTTTCACCTGCTCTGCCTTCAAAAGACTGTTTTCCAGCCGGTCATATACTTCCTCGACGCCTTTAAGTCTTGTCACCTTTACGGTTATCTCATTTATCCTGGGGCCGCTTTCTGCCTTGATCTTAACAGTGTTCTCCCTTACCTCGGGTTCTTTTTCCTCCAGTGACTGTTTCTCCTTTGAAAGAACTTCTCCCTTGGTCTTTGCTTCTTCCAAAGCCTTTTCGCTCTTTTCCAATGCACTTCTTAAAGGCATGATCTTCTCTGCTTCCGATACAGTTTTAAGCTTACCGGTCAACGAAATATATGCCTCTTTTTCCTTATCCAGCTCTTCCTTTTCTTCTATCAGCTTTTGTTTTTGATCCAGAAGTCGGTTGTTCTGCTCAGCCTTAACCCTTTTTTCCCTGAGTTTTCTTGCCTTTTCCCTGTTTTGAGCCATGTTTTTTTCCGTGTCGGCGCATTCTTCTTTCAGTAAAACCACCGCATTTTTAAGCGCCTCAAACAGGCCTTCCGTGTCCTCAGTGACCACATCCAGCCGATCCCTGTCATCCATCGACAGTTTTTCCGGGATAGTACATGCATCAAGAGCCCGTTTCATAATGTCCCTGGCCGCTTCCATCTTCCTTTTCAAAAGGCCGTTGGCGCTTGCCAGCCTGTTTTGCAGGTCTATGTGGGGACTGTTATCGTATATCCTTCCCAGGATCTCATTTCTCTCACTACCGGACGCTTCAAGGAATTTCTGGAACTCTCCCTGGGCTAGCATAACGATCTTCTTAAAGTCATCCGCCTTGAGACCCACAGCCTTCTCGATTGTCCGGGTTATCTCCCCTTTTGAGAGATCGGTCTTGGTGTCTCCACCCTGGGGAGTCTTATCCTCTCCGTTCACAAAAAGCCGGGAGCTGACACTGCATGTGCCTGCTTTACCTGTTTTACCCCAGGAAATTTCACGAATAACCCTGTACTCAACATCTTTTTCTGTAAAGGTGAGTTCCACTTCCATGGGCGGTTTCTTTCCACCATCGGCTTCGGTCACATAGCGACAATAATAATCCTCAAGAGACACACGGCTTCTTTTGTCTCCGCTGGCTCTTCCGAACAGTGCAAAGGATATGGCATCAAAGATCATTGTCTTTCCCGCACCGGTCTCTCCCACTATCATATATACAACATCGCCCAATGCATCGAAATCCAGGCTTTCATCGAGGAAAGGGCCAAAATTTTTCATTATGAGTTTATGCGGTCTCATGCTTTCTCCCCCTTATCCAGCATCTCTTCGATGGCTTTTAATAATTCTTCGCTCACCTCATCCGGTATCTTTGCATTCTCATCATACAATACCCCTGATTCGTCACGAAGCTCCAGGGTCTTATTCAGTATATCTCTCTGAAGGTCGTTCATTTCACGCCCTTCCTTATCCATGAGTTTATACATGTTTGCAAACTGCTCGGTCATGTCCAGACCACTCAAATTCTCGGGGGTGTAGGTGCTCAGATCGGCCGCGTTTTCTGTCCTTACCTGCATAATGTTAAGTATTTCATGCTCCCACAGATTTTCAAGGATATCCCGGCCGTTCGCGGGAATATCTCCCTTAACGATGAGTTTGATGTAATACTTCTTTTCGTAAGGGCAGCCCTTCTCTTTAAGTTCCCTGCTCTCCTGTCTCGCTTTTTCAGCCCATTCCGCTCCCTTGACCTTCAGTTCGTCAAATGTGCCGTCTGCCTGATAAAGATAATAGGGCAGGAAGATTTCCTTAAAAGAGCTTTCCACGGTTCCGTCATCATTCACCGTAACCATTGTAATGCCTTTTTCTCTGTTAATCTCCGAAAAATCATAATACATGGGACATCCGGCATATCTCACCGTTTCCCGTCCCACTTTCTGCGCCCTGTGTATGTGTCCCAGCGCCACATAATCAAAATCCTCGAAGCGTGCTGAAAGCACCTCTCCCACTCCGCCTATTATCGCTGTTTCTGAGCCACCTGCGATGGGCCTGTCCTCACTTGAAGCGATCACATTTTGATGAGCCACAAGCACATTTATCCCGAAAGTATCCACCTTCTGTTCCGCCATAAGCGCTGCCAGAGCATCGTCATAGGTCTCGATATCTTCCCTGTCAAGCAGGGATGCCACCTTTTTCTTGTAAACATAAGGTAACAGCCAAAATGTAACAGGTGTATCACCTTGAGTAGAGATATGCCTGATCTCACGTTCCACATTTCTTGCGATATAGATCTTCTTATCCTCCAAAAGACTTGTGTGTATCGACAATCTCACATGGTTGTCGTGATTTCCGGGCACGATAAAGACATAAAGCTCCCGCTTCGCCAGCTCCATGATCAGATGCTCGAATAAAAGGATTGCCTCCTGGTCCGGATTCCTGGTGTCATACACATCCCCGGCGATCACCACCGCATCGGGCTTTTCCTCATCTATGGCCTCCAGAAACCTCTCCACCCAAAAAGGCTGGTCCTCCTTCACCAGTTCCACGCCGTGTAATTCCTTTCCAAAATGCAGATCCGCCACATGCATAAACCTAAACATACCGTTCCTCCAATCCTATTGCGTCCATTATATCATTTTCGTTATCATAATACATCAAACAATGTTCATTTTTCTCCCCATAAATGAACCTTTGGGGACGGGGATAGGGTGTCACTTTTTGAGCCTTTGGGGACGGGGTTAGGGGTTCACTTTTTGAGCCTTTGGGGACGGGGTTAGAGGTTCATTTTGGCGCTCTGCGCCGAAAAATGAACCTCTAACCCCGTCCCCAAAGGGTCAAAAAGTGAACCCCTAACCCCGTCCCCAAAGGCTCAAAAAGTGACACCCTATCCCCGTCCCCAAAGGCTCAAAAAGTGACACCCTATCCCCGTCCCCAAAGGCTCATTTTCTTGCATTTATATCACATAATGATTAGAATAGAACTTATGTAATCAATAAACAAGTTAAGATCCTATCTTTTAAGGAGCATAAAATGGATAACGATTTGCAAAACACCACTGCTGCCATGACAAAAGTGACCAACGGAATTTCGATGATGAAAGGCCTCCGGGTGTCCGGCCTCTTTCTTATTATTACGCTCGCAGCATCGCAGATCTATATGATCGTAATGAAATTCAAACTTTACAGCCCCCTGTACATCCTGCTTTTGGTGCTGGTTTTTCCACTGATCATGGAAGGCATTCTAAACAGCAAAGGCTTGACGGATGAAAGCGGGTTGCCACTGCCTATGCTTAGAAAAAAATACAAGTTTACTTTTGCTAAGACCAAGGCCCACTCCTACGGTTTTCTTTTAAACATAGTGCTCCTCATCGCATGGCACTACAACTTCACCGTAAGGCCTCCCGAGATCGAAATACTTCGCAGCTTTCCTTCAGGCATATTATTTGCCTACGTGGCAGTTCGTCTCGTAGTGTGGATAGCCTATCTTCTGATATTCAAATTCGCGCCCGCGAGGCTTATGAAATAAAAGGGGCATTGTGGATAAAATGAACCACTAACCCCGTCCCCGGGGTTCAAAAAAAGAGCCGGATCGGTAAATTACCGACCCGGCATTTTTTATTTTTCTTTTTCTTCAGGGGTGATGTAATGCTCAAACTCTGTCATGGGCATGGGCTTGGCGTAGTAGTAACCCTGGATCATGTCGCAGTTGGCTTCCTGGAGGAAGTTCTTCTGTGACTCGGTCTCTACACCTTCTGCAAGAACGGAGATCTGAAGGTCCTTGGCAAGGGAGATGACGTGGGAGATGACCTTTTTCTCACGCTGGTTATCATCGCCGCAATCATCAAGGAAACCTTTGTCAAGCTTGAGAACATCCACAGGCATCTCACGAAGGAGATGGAGGGATGAGTAGCCGGAACCGAAGTCATCCATTGAAAGGCCGAAGCCTGCTTCCTTGATAAGATACATGATGTCAAGGAGACGTTCCATTTCGTCATAGACTGCGCTTTCGGTGAGCTCGATCTCCAGGTACCTGGGCTCGATCTCATTTTCTTTGGCGATACGGATCAGATTCGCTACGAAATCGTCATCGTTCAGGTGAACTCTGGAGAAGTTAACGGAAACGGGAACGATCTGTTTGCCTTCTCTCTTCCATTGATTAAGCTGTTTGCAAACGGAAGCGAATACGTAAAAGTCTATATCCTTTACCAGGCCGATCTTCTCAGCCAGGGGAATAAACACATTGGGTGAAAGCAGGCCCTTGTTTTTGTGGTTCCAGCGGACCAGCGCCTCTGCGCCGATAACTTCCTCGTTGGAGATACCGTACTTGGGCTGAAGGAACACCACCAGTTCCTTATTGGAGATCGCATGAAGCAGATCTTCCTGCAGTTCGTGGGTTTCAAGCTCGTTATTAAAGTCTGCCTCGTTGTAAAAAGCGATCTGGTTTGTAATGGACTTTTTAAGTCCCTTTCTTGCCACATTTGCTCTTGCGCGGATCCTGTTGATATCCCTTTCGTTACCGATGAGATAAACACCGCAGGTGAAAACCGCTCTGGGCTGGCGTCCGTCATCCGTGATGGGCAGAACGCTGGCCGTGTCAAGGATACGCATGATCCTGGCAGTCAGTTCATCGGGATCGTTGTAATGAAGGAGCATAGCGAAATGGTCTCCGCTGGTCCTGCTGACGGTCTCGTCCTTAAGCAGCGCATCGCTCATGACATTTGCGATATATTTAAGGATCAGATTACCGTATTCATAACTGAAGGTGCTGTTAAAATATTTAAATTCCGATACATCACAGGCAACATAGGCATAGTTACCCTTGGCCTTTTTAAGGATCCCGTTGGCTATACCCTTGTGATGAGTCTTGGTGGGAAGCCCCGTAAGTTCGTCATAATTCAGCACATCACTGAATTCATTCTTTTTCCTTTTTGCGGAAGTAATGCTGTAAATGCTTTGGGTTATGGCCACCACCAGTATCATGGCGATTATAGCCACAATGGCCTTGGTAACGGGTGCAATATCCTCAAATATTGCCTCCTTCCCTATAACCGTAATGAGAACGTAGTCGGGATAGTCCGTAAGCGATCTTGCATATACATAGAAATTGATGCCTTTTCTCGAGATTTCCCTAAAGGAAGTCCCCTTTTCCTCGACCTCTCCAAAAAGGCTTTCCATCTCGCCGTCTCTGAGATCTATCTTCTCATCTTCCGGCCCTTCGTAGGCCTTAAAGGTCTCGGAAGGGATCAGCACATTTCCGTTCACATCGCAGAGCATGCAATATCCCGAATCTTTGTAAACCGGCTCGGAAAGCATTTTCACATAATTTTCAATCTCGTAGAAGGCAAACGCAACTCCTACGATCTTACCGTTCTCTTTAACCGGCTGAAGAATGCCCACGTCTCCGTTTTTGTATAAGATATTCTCCCTGACGATCGTCGTTTTGCCACGCTTTAACGCTTTTTCAAATCCTGCGTTCAGATCACTGTAATCTCTGTTCGGGATCAACCCGTTCACAGTTACCATATCTGTTTCTTTTGCCGTCCCGTCATATATACCCGCGACACTCGCATGCAGCTGCTCTCTTACAAAGGAGATGCGTCTTTCATTTTCCTTAAAAAACTCATCGCCCTTCATCTCATCTGTCCCCAGCAGATTCAATATGGAAGCCGCATAGTTGAAATCCTTTTCAACATCCGTGAGGCGGTCCTTCGTAGTCTTGGATATGTCGGAATACCCTGCATTTTCAACCCTGTCCTTAAGACGGGTGATAACCACCACCCCAAAGGCCAGGGAGACCAAAAGCAAGGCCCACCATATCAATATCTTGAATTTTTCTTCCAGTTTTGTCTTCATTATCCCTCCATGTGCGCCCTTAAATACAAAAATGGGAACAGCATCGCATAGCTCTCCCCATTTTATCACATTTTGCTTTTTTCTTCAACTTTTTTGACTTTTTATGCGAATTTTTAAGATTCTTTAGGACTAAGGTCACAAGTTTTTATACTATTGTCAAAAAATTATCAAGACTTAACTGTTTCACTAGTACAGCGGTTTTAAAATAAATGGACTAATGCGCAGAATGCTTGCTCGAATGCTCGTGCGTGAAAACGCAGGTGTAGCGGGCTACTCCGAGGCTTTCATGTACGGGCAGTCGGGTAAGCAGGCAAGCATTGGGTCCAGTTATTTAATAACCGATGTACTAGAAGCTGAATTTTTCAAATATATGAATAAATGATCCCACCGATCCGATGTTCCCATCCGTCTCACTTTCAGATCCTATCGGGCATTTCAATGAAAACCGGGTGTTCATGATAGTTCTCATTGGGATAATGAAGGGTCAGGCAAAGCTTACCGTCCTTCTTCTTAAACAGCATTCCGTGACCGCCGTTCTCCGTATAGAGAGGCTTTTCACCCTGGGTCCATTTACCCGTAACATCATTATTATCAGAATAGGCCACAGCTTCCACATAACCGTGATCTCCGAAGCTGGACCACATAAGTGCCAGACTGCCGTCAGGATTGCGGAAGGCAAAAGGTCCGTCGGTAACATAGATCTCTTTACCGGGATATCTTCTGTGGGTGATGGAACGTACCCATCCCGTAGCTTCCGAAGCCTTAAACAATGTAAAGGGTTCTCCGGCAGGTCTCTTAAGATCCTCGGACAACTTTCTGGCACAGATCTCACCGTCAAAAAGGTCCACCCATTCATGGCTGAAGATCATATAGGGAACTCCATCGGGGCTCAGATAAAAGGTACCGTCCAGGCAGTTCCACTCTTCCGGTGTGATCTTTCCTTCACTGTGAAGCTTGAAAGGTCCCAAAGGGCTTTCACTCTTTAATATCATGGTGCCCTTCATATCCTTGGCAACGGTATTAAAGGTGGCAAACATATAATAGGCTCCCTTGTACTTATGAACCTCCGGTGCCCAATAATTCTTGTCATAAGGAAAATCATCGGTTTTATGGAAGATCTCAATGGGTCCTTCCCAATTTTCAAGATCCTCGCTCACATAGGCATCGAAACCATCAGCCTCACCCCAACAGGTGAGACTTCTGGTACCGTAGAGATAGTATTTGCCTTCTTCGGCAAGAACAAAAGGGTCTCTGATAACAATATCGGATGTTTTCATGATCATAATGTCGCTTTCATCATATCAACAACAAGCTGCTTTACTTCTTCCTTGGTTCCCTTGCCCTTCATAAGAGGGTCGTTCAGGAATGCTTCGCAAACCAGATCTGCGTCCTTGTTTCCGCCGAGGACCACCTTCATGATCCTCTCATGGTTTTCGATGTGAGGCATCACAAGAGCCTTTACATTATCGTTTAAAGCGCCTGCATATAGAGGGCGGACCTTATCTCTTTCGAAAAGAGCATTGGTCTCAACAACTGCTTCTTCGGGAAGATTGGGGATCTGATGTCCGAAGTTGGGGATGTTAACGTTTGTGATCTTTCTTCCGAGACCGCAGAGAGCCTTGATCATGCTGACGCCCTCTTCACCTGTCTCTTCATGGATGTTGATATCCTCTTCACCCTTGGAAAGTCTTTCGGATCTTTCAAGTCTGTGCTTAAGGTCCTCTTTACGCCATGCAACGCTGGTAAGACCGAATTTCCAGGCCTTTACCTGCTCGGGGTTCTTAAGATAATCGTCTCCGGGCATGAACTCTGCCAGATGTCTGTCACCTGCGGCAGCGATGAGTCCGAAACGTCTGAAAAGATCGAACTTAACTCTGTGAGCACATGCGAAGGTGGAGTTCATCCAGTTATCGTCGCCGAATTCTATGCCTTCCTCATAATGCTCGTCAATGTATTTCTTATATACGGGGATAAGGTCCACTGACTTGTAGGTTGCATAATCGAACCAGGTAAAGTGGTTGATACCCTGTACGTTAATGTTGATGTCATCCTTGGTAACGTCCTTCTCGCCAAGCTCACGCTTAACGATCTCAGCCAGTACCTTCTGAGTGCCGAACACTTCGTGGCAGCAGCCGAAAGCCTTAATCCCGGGGAAAGCGGTGTAAAGTGCCTTTACACAAAGGGACATGGGGTTGGTGTAGTTGATGACCCATGCATCGGGGCAATACTTCTTGATGTCCTCGGCAAATCCAAGAAACATGGGCAGAGTTCTGAGTGCTCTCATCATTCCGCCGGGGCCTGCAGTATCGCCTACCGACTGGTAGATTCCCAGTCTCTCGGGCATATGTACGTCTACTTCCATCTCATCAAAGGTCTTGGGAAGGATGGAAATAATAACGAAGTCCACATCCTGCAATGCTTCTCCGATGGTCTCCTTGACCTCGTATTTCCATTTACCCACCACATCATCTCTTGCGCTTAAGCGGTTTCCGATGATCTCATTCTTTCTTGCTGCGGGTACGTCAATGTCATAAAGTCTCATTGTACCGGCCAACTCGCCTTCACGTGCGAGATCCGTCATAAGTGTCCATGCCCAGCCTCTCGAGCCACCGCCGATATAGGCGATCTTAAGATTTTTTGCATCAACTTTCTTCATCTGAATTTTACTCCTTACTATTACCACGCGGTTGTTTTCAAGATCTTTCCCCGTAAGTCGGTAATGATCCGTCCGTTGCCTCTGCAATCGAACAGTTTCTTACCGTCAAGGAATCCTTCGGACTTGTTACCCTTGTGGCTAATTTTGTATTCCACATCATTTAAAACCTGTACATATTCATAGTCCGGGCCTTTTTTCATGCCCCAGTAGACATTATTACCCTCTTGATGTAAGCCGTAAATCCTCGAAAAATATTCAAGTACGGATAAAATAGCCGGTCCGTAGGTCGGTTGACCTCCGCTGATCTCGTTCAATGATGCTTTCCCCGTGAACGGATCAAACTGTTGTACAAAATTCATGCCGCGACCGACTGCAGTAAAAAGCTTATCTCCCAATATGGGGATCAGCTTGTCCCAGCCATAGTTTTCAAGCGCTCTGATCGCTCTTTGATAAATGAGCGATTCACATTGTCCGCTCCAATTGTTTTCCGGGATGTTTCTGAAATCCCGGTCATTTGCAGCAACCGCAGGGAGAGGCATAGGTGTCCAAAACTCCTCTACGTTAAGCAAATGTTCTTTTACAAACAGATCCGCTTTTTCCTTAGACACGCTCCCCCAAAACATAGCTTTTAATGTAGCATGTGTCAATGTTTTTTGCATTAAATGATTCTTATTTCTGTCAAAAAATGCGGATCTTTCTTCGTTCCAGAGATAACTCTCCAGCTTTTGTCGCACTTCAAGGGCTTTTGCCAGCCACTTGTCGCTTTCCGTCTGTTTGCCTGAGTCGTCCATGATCTTAGCCAGCATTTTCCTTGCAGAAAAGGACCAGCTCATTATGTCCGAAGAGGCCATGGGTACCGCTTCATATTCGGTAGGTGGTGTACTTTCGGTCCAGTAATTAGGTGCATCCTGATAGCGTACCGCTCCGTCTTCACCCGTATCATAAACGCAAAAGCTCTCAAGACAGCCGTCGTTATCACTGTCTCTTTCCTTCCAGAGCCAGGCATCAAATTTCTCCAGCACTGACTCCAAAAGGTACAAATACTCCCTGTCTTTATTTATGAGCCAGTACATGTTATAGGCCGGCTCCGCAAAACAAAAGCCCTGTAACTTATTATATTCGGGGATAACCTTGCCGTTCTCCAGCTTTATACTGCCGGGAAGTCTGCCGTCGCTCCTCTGCCCCTCCATAAAAAGGAGCTGATTGTTGAGCGACGCGCCGGAATTATCCCTCTTAAAGAACATCTCTCCGCCCATAGGCTGGGTTTCGAGCCATATCTTCTCATATCCCGCACCTTCCACCAGTACGGGACGGCCGGCGAAGTCACGCAGATTTCCCGCGATCCTTCGCTCCGCTTCATCGTAAAGTTTTTGTAAAAACAAGTCTTCGATTTTAAAAGTAACTTTATTCATCCTTTAAGTCCGCTTGTTCCTATTCCCTGTACCAGGTAACGGTTAAAGAACAGGAAGATTAAGAATACGGGGATCAGCGAAAGGGAGGACATCGCGAACATTGCACCGTAGTCTGTGGTCGATGTAGCGTCGGCAAACAACTTTATGGCTATGGATACGGGATACTGCTGGGGCTTGTTTAAGTAAAGCAAGGGTCCCATATAATCATCCCATTTCCAGTAGAATTGAATGATAACAGTGGTAATGAGTGAGGGTTTAAGCAGCGGGAAGATGATCCTGCCGAAGATGCCGTACTTGCTGCATCCGTCGATCTTTGCCGCTTCATCCAGTTCTCTCGGTATGCCCTTCATGAACTGCATCATCTGGTAAATGAAGAACGCCTGTCCGCAGAAGTAAGGAAGTACCAGCGGAACATAGGTTCCCACAAGACCAAGCTTATGCCAGATAAGGAAGGACGGGATCATGATGACCTGTCCGGGCAGCATCATTGTGGCGATCATGCAGGAGAACCATAAGCCTCTGCCTTTAAAATGAACTCTTGAAAGGGAATAGGATACCAGTGCCGAACTTACAAGAGTTCCGAATGTTGCTATGGAAGTAAGTATTCCCGAGTTCGTAAAGAAGGTAGCAAACGTGATACCCGAGAATCCTCTCCAGCCTGTTGCATAATTTGTCTTGATCACTTCTTTCGGAAACAGACTGAGACCGCCTGTAAGGATCTGAGCGTTGTCTTTAAAGGAACCGCTTATCATCCAAAGTACAGGATATATCATGCAGAATCCAAAAGCAAGGACGAATAAGTGATAAATGACTTTTCCGATAATCTTTCTGGCCTTCATCTCCCGCCTCCTACGAATCTGCTTCCGAGAACACCCACATCTTGGATGTCTTGAAGATAACCAAAGTAATAATACTCATTACGATAAGCATTACCCAGCTCATTGCACAGGCATAGCCCATATCGTTATACTTAAATGCCTGATTATATACGTACAGTGCATACATCATCGTTCCGTTATTAGGTCCACCGGCGGTGATTACGAATGCCTGTGTGAATGCCATGAACGCAGAAATGGTCTGCATGATCAGGTTGTAAAGTACGATGGGTGAAAGACAGGGTAATGTAATCTTAAAGAAACGCTGGAAACCGTTAGCTCCATCTATCATAGCCGCTTCATAGTAGCTCTGAGGGATCTCCTTGAGGCCTGCGGCAAAAATGATCATGGATGAACCGAATTGCCATACACTCATGAGGATCAAAGGATAGAGAGCCAGCTTTTGATCTCCGAACCAGTTGATCGTATGAAGGGAAAGGTCTGTAAGAACGGTATTGATAAGTCCTCTTCTTGCGAAGATCTGTTTCCATACGAGAGCAACCGCTATACTTCCTCCTACCAATGAAGGAATATAATAAAGTGAACGGTATAATGTAACCATTTTGCTCTTTCTGGTCAAAAGGAAAGCAACCAAAAGTGCAAAAGCCAATTTGAGAGGTACGGATATAAACACGTATTTAAGTGTAATCCCCAATGATTTTCTAAAGATATTGTCGCTGATGAGCTTGGCATATTTATCCAGTCCCACAAAGGGGATATCTGAATTCATGTTCATAAGTGAAACATCCGTAAAGGAATAAATGAAGGATGTGAACATAGGGATCAGCGAAAAGCATAAGAATCCAAAAATGAAAGGGAATGCAAACACGTATCCGACTGTATTATCTTTGTTGAAGAATTTCTTGATATTATTCATCTTTTTACCTTTTTTTACCGACAAGGGCACGTCCACGTTCCCGTGGACGTGCCCCGTCGATGAAATATCAAATGGTTTTTTTACTTAAAGAGCTTTTCAGCAGCCGCATATGTAAGGTCTGCTGCCTGAGCTGCAGTGATCTCGCCGCTTACAACCTGCTGGATGTAGTTTCTGTAAAGGTCAACTACCTGATCCTGACCTGCAGGGCTGGTAACGTTAACCTTTTCAGGTGTCTTGAAGGTACCTACAAGAGTAACATAATCATACATGATCTGCTGGCCCGGTGTAGCGTTTGCCATAAGAGCTGTACGAACGTCCTCGTTGATCGGGATACCACGCTCGCCAAGAAGAACATTGTTGCACTCTGTGCTGTTCTGGAACCAGTTGATGAACTGAGCTGCTTCCTTCTTGTGCTGTGAATCCTGAGATACGCAAAGCATCTGAGAAGACTGGATAACGGAACCGGAGTTACCGTTCTTGTTTACTCTGGGAAGTGTAGCAAGAGCAAGTGTTCTGCCGTTCTTAGCACATGCATCGTAGATGGTGGGGAACTGGTTAACAGCAACCCATGTCATACCTGCTTCGCCTGTTACAAGGAAGTCGTTCTCGATGTTGGTGATCTCCATTTCAGCACCTGCATCGGGTGAAGCACCTTCCTTAATGAGATCGGCTCTCATCTGGATGTAACCCTTAAGCATCTGAGGATCATCAAAGCCCATTCCTGTAAGACCTACGTTGAAGAAACCGTACTGTCCGAGAGAGCCCTGCTGTCCGATGTAAACTGAGCAACCTGCGTTGAATTCGGAGCTTGTGAAGCTGGATGTTCCGAAGTGGCCTGTAGCCTTGGCGATCTTTCTTGCAGCTGCTGCATAGTCATCCCATGTCCATGTGGAGGTAGGAAGCTCTACGCCTGAGTTCTTGAACATATCAACGTCGTAAGCGATACCGTAAGTGTTAAGACCGTTGGAAAGACCAACAAGATTACCTTCGGTGTCTCTTGTGATGTTGAGGTAAGCATCACCGATCTTGGAAGTATCGATGGTACCATCCTTAACGAAACCGTCAAGGTAGTAGATCTTGCTTACATAGTCAGGGAAGTTACCGCCGAGCTGGAAGATATCCCAAACCTGATCTGAAGCAACCAGTGTCTTAAGCTTTGTGAAATAGTCGTCAAAAGAGAAGAATTCATATTCAATATCTACATTGGGATGAGCCTTCTCATACATTTCGATAACCTGAACAGTTCTGTCATGTCTTGTCTGTGATCCCCACCAAGCCATTCTGAGAGTGATCTTCTCATCTTCTTTCTTGGAAGCATCATTTGAAGACGTGTTGTTTGTTGTGCTGCTGGTGTTTGTCTTTGAGCTGCTGTCGTTATTGGAAGCAGTATCCTTTGTCTTGCCGCAAGCGGTAAGAGAAAGAACAAGTGTAGCAGCCATTAAAAGAGCTACGAGTTTTTTCTTCATAAGTTTCCCTTTTCTCCTTTACTATCTGTTTTAGTAGGTAGTTGATAAAGCGCAAAGTGATCCACGGCCGTGTAAATTACTTATCAGCTTGTAATTCACATTCTATATCCAAACTGCACAAAATACTACCAAATATATATGTACTTTATATACAAAATAACTGATTTTATATTCTTCATTCAAATTTTCGGAGACAAAAACAGCAAAAAAAAAGTTTAAAAATATTAAAACGCATATATTTTGACAAACGATTCTTTTTGTGATATTATCGAAAATAGTAAGGTTTCAGACGCGGAGACCCGATCTGCAGCCTTAAAATCCAGGGGAAAAGAGTAAAAAATATGTCACTTGATAAAAATAATGCAGGAATTTTTATTGAACGAGCCATTCGTGTTCCCTCATTCAGAATGAATTACGAGCACATGCATTCCTATGTGGAATTCTTCTATCTGAAGTCCGGAAGCTGTACATATTACGTTAACGGCAAAGAATTCCACCTTTCTCCCGGGGACATTTTTATTGCCGCTCCCGGCGAGAGTCACTGCACCAAATATGAAGGAACGGTGCTTTGCGAACGTACTGTCATCTACTGCGATCTGCCCGTTCTCGGAAATGAGTATCTCACCTCTCACACCGATCTGATCGACAAACTCGGTTCATCCGGGAAGATCCTTATAGTAAAAAAAGGTCTGGAACAGATCGACAATCTCATCGAGATGATGCTGACCGAAAACAACATTCCCGATGACTATTCGGTAGAGAATCTGATCCTTCTTTTCAAGCAGATATTATTATGGATACAGCGTTACGGCATTTTCATCTACGAACAGGTAGACACGGGAAAGGGCTTTGATGAAGATATAGAATCCACCATGAGACTCGTCGCGGAAGAATATGCAGGTTCCATCACATTAGAGGATGCGGCTGCAAGGATAAACCTGAGTCCCACTTATCTTTCCAAAAAATTCCGTCATGTTACGGGCAAGACCTTCAGCGAATACGTGAATTACATCCGTCTCCGCCAGGCCACACAGATGCTCCTCACCACCGACGATTCCGTAACGGACATAGCTACTGCCTGCGGATTTAATTCCAGCAATTATTTTAAGGATTGCTTTAAGAAACGGTTCGGAGTTTCGCCCAGAACCTACCGCACCCAGGCAAAGACCCACAATTTTGAGCAATAATAAAAAGAGGCATTCAGTCCCGGACCATTTAAGTTCCGGGCAGAATGTCTCTTATTTTTTTATGGATCCAGGTCCTTCATCACACAAGAGGAATGAGGAAGCATATGCAGTGAAAACTGCCTGTCGATAACCTGGATAAAACGTGCTTCTCTGCGGTATCCTTCCGCATCCGTGAGCATAAGGGTGATCATCGCGCCCATGTCGATATCTATGCCCTCCAGGGAAATGGTCAGATCCTTTTCGCAGTCATTATTGTTAAGCACCGTGACGATGATATTGTTTCTGTCAAACCTTGCAAAGGCAAAAACTCCCCTCTCTGCATAAAGAGGCATCACTGAACCGTATTTAAGCACCGCAAGCCGCTTACGGATGGCTATCATCTCCTTGTGGAGATGTATCAGATCCCTGTCCTCATGGCCCCAGGGGTAAGTCCTTCTGCTGTCCGGATCCGTAAATCCGCACTGTCCCGCTTCGTCGCCGTAGTAAACGGTGGGACATCCGGGCCAGGTCATCTGGAACACCACCGCCTCCGCAAAGATCTCGGGATGCACGTCCTTGGAAGCCGCATCCGCCCCCAGATAGGCCACTCTTCCCACATAGTGGTTGGTCCTGGTCAAAAATCTGGAATGATCGTGGTTGGACAGCTCGTTCATGGCCGTGTACATGGTGGCTGTGGAAAATGCCTTGCTGCGGTTGAACAGCCCGTCCATAAGTGCATCCGTATTATTAAGCATATATTCTCTGAACTCGTCGCTATGCTTCTCCATTCCGGTCAGGAACCAGGTGATGGGTTCCATAAAAGCATCGTAGTTCATGATGGTATCCCACTCGTCGCCCTTAAGCCATTTTTCCGCATTTCCGTAATGCTCCGCCAGGATGATGCTGTCGGGATTTGCTTCCTTCACCGCTTTCCTGAAACGCTTCCAGAACTTGTGGTTAAACTCCTCGGAATGACCGAGATCCGCCGCCACATCCAGTCTCCAGCCGTCACAGTTGTAGGGTTCCGAAACCCATTTGGCACCTATCCGGCATATATATTCGCAAAGTTCTTCGGAGCCTTCGTAATTTAGCTTGGGCAGGGTGTCAAAGCCCCACCAGCCTTCATAGGAATTGGGATCCTCCGGATCCGAGAACTTGAAGAAATCTCTGTACTTGCTCTCCCTGCTCCTGTAAGCCCCAACCTCGCTTTCATCACCGTTGGAATAATAACCTTCCCTGTCCATCCATTTGTTGAATGAACCGCAGTGATTGAAAACTCCGTCCAGGATAACCTTCATGCCTCTGGCATGGACCTGCTTCACAAAATCCGCAAACCAAGCGTTGCTTGCCTCAAGATTATCCCTGTCCGTGGTCTTTATAACGTATTTGTTGTTTCCGTAGACTCCGGGAGATCCAATATTCTTCACTATGGTGGTGAGATGAGGATCTATATGATCGTAATCCTGACAATCATATTTGTGGTTTGAAGGAGATACAAAAATGGGATTCAGGTAGAGAACTTCTATGCCCAGATTCTGAAGATAGTCCAGTTTTTTAAGCACTCCCCCCAGATCTCCTCCGTAAAATCTGGAAACATCCAGATTTGCCACCGGTGCATTCCAGTCATACACATGCTCCACCGGCATGTCGGCGTAGTAGTATTCGCCGTTTTCCACATCGTTACTCTTATCCCCGTTGCAGAAGCGGTCGGGGTAGATCTGATACATTACGGCTCCCACCGCCCAATCAGGCACTCTGAAGCCGGGAAGGAGCTTAAGGCTGTCCTCCCACTCGTAATAATCCTTAAGACCGTTCCTGGTGTAATAATATATCCTGCCCTCGTAAACCACCTTAAAAGCATAGCTTAAGGGGTAATTGGGCATCATCATCTCGCAGGAATAGTAATCAAAAAAAGGCCCCGAATCGCAGAGTTCCATTGTTATCTCGGTAAAATCGCACATAAACAAGGGCTTCACCTGCATCCTCTTCGGAGTCCTGAGCCTGATCAACACATTTTCATTTGAGTCCACTTGAAAGGTTCGGCAAAAATCGGCCGTACCGTCGGAGTAAAAAGCTTTTAATGGATCCATTTATTGTTCGCATCCTCTATCCATAATGCATATGCATTTGTTTCATTATAGCATATTCTCCCCCCGACGCAAGGAGTGTTTCTGAAAATGACACCCGGGGACGGGGTTATAGGTTCACTTTTTGACCCTTTGGGGACGGGGTTAGGGGTTCATTTTTTGACACCCGGGGACGGGGTTATAGGCTCATCTTTTGACCCTTTGGGGACGGGGTTAGGGGTTCATTTTTCGGCGCAAAGCGCCAAAATGAACCCCTAACCCCGTCCCCA
>JAEEGK010003969.1_pt1 | contig 36511 bp, 30 predicted proteins | sample 8958771 | NCBI WGS metagenome assembly JAEEGK01 (sample SAMN16246547, study PRJNA631951) | gut metagenome | biome: gut microbiome; feature: rumen; material: SC-attached | host: Bos | place: Iran: Karaj | collected 2018-10 | reverse complement strand
CCCATGTTGTAACATATGAGAGTGTGTTAAGTCCCAAAAGCTGCTGAATGATACCGTAGCAAAGTCCTGTGATAAGGCCGTATTTTAAGCCGTGTCTGTAGGAAATGATGATAACGGGTAACATTGACGCAACTGTTACAGATCCGCCATATGGCAGGTCGATGAGTTTTACGAGCGAGAGAACGATACCTACGGCGAGCATTAATGCACATTCAGCAAGTATTCTCGTGTTAGAAATTGAGTTTGGATCTTTTGTTACTTCTTTTGTTTTTGACATAAAAAAACCTCCTAAAATATGCAGGAGGAGACATTAAAACTGCTTCCTTACGCCGGAATTACCCGGTTCAAGTAATGAGGGTTAGATATAAAATATCCATCTCAGCTAAAGCTCCCCTAGCAAAAACAATATTTTGTATTTATATACAGCGGTTATTATAGATAAAACCGCGGGATTGTGCAAGTGGTTTTTTGCAGTTTGTTGAAAAAGTTTTGGGCGGAGCTGAGTTTTCTTTTTTTTTTTAGTATGGCATTAATTCAACTCGATGTCTTTGGCGTATGCATACGAAATAATCTCACCCTTTTTCGTCTCGACATATCCTTTTTCTTTATGTGAATAATTGGATATTTCGGCTGAGCCGAATTTTTCGAATTTTGTATAAATCCGATTCAATACATCAAGTTCTTCTTTTGACAAAATATTCTTTGGCATTTCTTTTTCCGGAACAACCTGATGTTTTTCATAGCCGTTATCATAGAAAACCTCAATATGTGCGATATGATCTGCTGCCATTGTGCCAAGGAGAATGTCAAAATTCTCCGGAGCAGGGCCATACGGAAGGTGAGCATATCGAAGACCTGAAATTGAAATTCCGTTTTCTTTATAGAAAATCATATCCGAATAATTTAATAGTTTCATAAGTTTGGTTTTCAGCAACTCAGGACTTTTGTGCGCAAAGAAAAGAACCATTGCACAAACTTTATCATAGTCAAATGCACGGTATCCGTTTTCTTCGCTAAATTCTTTTGAAAAGAATTGATTCAATAGTTTTCTTCCAACTCGCGACTCTTCGTGCTGCTCAAGTTTTTCGACATATTTGAGAAGTCTTGCTTTCTGACTTTCTTTTAGCATAACTTCATTTTCTGTAATGTATGTTCTCATATTTTCAGGCTCGCGAAAAAAGAGTAAAAGGCTGTTATGCGCTTTATCCTGAATCGATCCGTTCTCATATCTGCATATGGTCTTGTCACCCCAATTAAGTAACTTAGCAAAGCTTCTCTGGCTAAGACCATACTTCTCTCTTATCTCCCTTATTTCTTCAGGAAGGAGCAATTTATGTCTTTTACGATACTCGTTATACGCATTTACCAATGTTGCATTATCTAATTCTTCGCAGAAAAACTCTTCGCCACATTCTGCGCAAATCAAGATTCTTGCCTCAACTTCAACTGCTTCTCCACACACATCATATACTTCTTTTTTAGTAATTATTTTTGTATTAACTTCTTTTCCACATTCTTCGCAATATTTCTTCATCAGCGTCATCTCCCCTGCTAAGCAAAATCATCCTCATGAAATCCCAAACACTTCAGTACTTTTTCCCCGTTCTCCTGCGAAATCTTTAACTTCACGTAGAACTGAATTCCATCAATTTCCTTTTTAAACTCCCAAATATCACCGGGACGATTTGAATCAAAATCCTGCTTGGGACCTTTATAATAGTCCCTGACAACCAATCCTAATATTTCATTCTTTGCATCTATAATAGTAAGACCATGTTTCGACAAAGACTGCATGTTTTTTCTTCTGGTAACAAAATCATATTTACCGGTAGACACCAACTTCTTAACCTCGGATAAGTAAGCGGCTATGTCCGATGAACTTACTTGATTACTCATTAAGCCACCTCCTTATACGAATAATTATAAACCTGTAATAATGGTTAGTCAACAAAAATGCGGTCATATGACCGCGGTTTTTAATAGAATAACCCGCAGGCGTGTAAGCGTCTGCGGGCCGGTTTTGTGTTAATCATAAAAGAAATGCGTTTCTAACGGCTATTTTCTCTTAGCCGAATAGAAGTGATAAAGGCGCGGTTCGTCATCATAAATATCCTGATACATGCGTACATCCAAAAGATCAAATCCGGCCTGTGCTGCGGTCTTACAGGAAGAAACATTTTCGTCCAAAACGGTGGCGATTATTTCACCTTCGCCATAGTGATCGAAGAAGAAATCTAGGTAAGCTTTTACGGCCTCTGCAGCGTATCCCTGACGTCTGTATTCGGAGCCTATGCCGTATGTGATGCCTATTTTACCGGTGTCCTCATAAAAGGTATTACCCACGGTTCCGATAACTTTTCCGTCATCTTTTAAGCATACAATCCAGCATATATAATCAACTCTCGGATTGTCCTGCTCTGCCAAAGAGATGGCTTCATCAATCCATTCTCCTATCCATTCAGCGCAGTCCGAATCAAGCCCCAGCTCGGAAAAACTTCCGTCGCGGGACATTTGTTCAAGTATTATTTCATCGCCCTTCTGGATGGGGCGGAGGGTGAGGCGAGGGGTGGTGATTTGCATGATTAGTTACTCCTAATATATTTCTACAAATAGGCTATTTCTTATTTTTCTAAAACTATATTGTGTCTTTTATTGATAACAGTCTATCGTTCAACTCTTTATCATATTTCAATTCCATTGGAAACATTCGTTTCAAGTATAATTCTAATACATTGCTGCTAATAAGTGGCATGCTTTGAGGTAATCTGTTTAACTCAAAAAGAAGTAGCGCCAGTGAATCATCCTCCCCATCCCAAAGCATAATTCCTTCGCTATCACCATTCGATATAAAAGAATTCTTACGAAAATTATATGCCACAAATCGTCCATTAACTAGAATTATATCAAACTGCTCTATTGGTGGAACACTGTTTTCAATATAAAAATCCACAATTATATTTAATAGATGATTTTCATTCACGTATGTTTTTTCACTTACAATAATACATGGAATTGTTTTGGCATATTCGTATTTTTTTTCACTCACTTGATTTTTTATCAGCAATTGTTCACGAATTCTTCTTAGTTTTTTAACACTTTGAATTTGTTCCAAAGCTCTATGAATTTCTTTTTTGCTATTAAGGTCTGGCTTTATTTCAATTGCAAAGTCAACACCATCTGCCAATATTATTGAAGCTTTCTTATTCTTAGTGTCAATGGTATATGGATGGCTTGGATTAAGAACAATGCAATCAATAGATTGGCTATTTCTGTCATATGCGTCTGTTATATTTCCTTTTGCTATTCTGTAGGGAAACGGAAAGTACTTTCCAATAAATTCCTTAAAAATTTCTTCTCTACGATCAGCAACTTCTTGAGGAGTTCCTGCTCCTTCTAAACTTGATTTCTTAAAGCCTTCAGATATTTCTTTTGATTCCAACCTTAGCAGATTAAGAAGTTTGTTATCCATTTACATTCCCTTTCATAAAAGAAATAATATAATTTTACAATATAACAAATGCTTTGTTATTTGCAATACATATATACTATAAAAGCTCACAGTCGCCAATGTACCTAGGGGATAAAACTAACCTCTTTCAACCATACTCTTGTTTGGAGATGAGTCCCCAACTGATAAGTAAAACAGTCCCTTAATAGTTTATATTATTACCATTTGTTTCCACTTGATAAAAACCACAGTGCACTGAAGTCAAATTAGTTTCTGTATACATACAATATACAATGACATCGTCCATTGTTTGTTCAAGCGAAACAGCAAATGTGAAATATTCACATATTAAAGCCAAGAAATGCTTGTTTTTTTGCACGTTCAGTGATAATATGTGATTAAATCACATATTGCTGAGAAATCGGAGGTGCATTATGTTAGTAAGATTTTCTGTTGAAAATTATCGATCATTTAAGGATAGGCAAGTTTTTTCTATGGTTGCGGGAAAGCACACACGACACAATGATCAAATAATACCATTAAATGGAAAAAGACTATTAAAAGTTGGGGTTCTTTATGGCGCAAATGCTGCAGGAAAAAGCAATCTAATTAAAGCTATCAATTTTGGAATGAATGTTGCTTTAAACGAACTTTCTTCCGGAAAAATAATTAATCGAAATTTTAGAATAGATAAAGAATGCTTAACTAAGCCCGGGATTTTTCAATATGATTTTTGGACCAACGGGCATTTTTATTCCTATGGATTTGCGATTTCTTATTTAGAAGCAAAATTTATTTCAGAGTGGCTATATATTATTGATGGCGATAAAGAATTTGTTGTTTTTGAAAGAAATAATCAAGATCCAATAACTACAGACATAAAATTCGCGAATGCTGAAGACGAACAAAAATTTCATATATATGCTGATGACGTTGTTTCAGAAAAGTCTTTTTTATCAGAAATCGTTAGTCATAAATTAAGTAAAATTAATGAATTTGAACCTTTTTTTGATGTGGAAAAGTGGTTTAATTCTCTAATTATCATTTTCCCGCAAACAAAGATTAATAATTTCCGCCAGTTTTTGACTAGTGACACATTGGAATCAATGGGGAAATTGTTAAACTATTTTGATACTGGAATCGATTCTCTCTTTGGAAAGGAAAAAACTGTAGAAGATGCGCTCGGATTTCTACCAGATGATTTAAGGGACGAAATAAAGAATGATGTTTTGGAAGCTTTTAATAGGGAAGAAAATCAATCTAATCTAGATTCCGTAGAGTTAACAATAGCAAATAGACGATTTAATTTTTCTAAAAATAAAGATGGTGAAATAACTGTAGCACAATTTATGATGAATCATGGTAATCCAGATGATTTGTTTGAATTAGCAGATGAGTCTGATGGAACACGAAGATTGTTTGATTTATTGCCGCTGTATAAAAAAGGAAATCAAAATTTTATTATTTTAGTTGATGAATTGGATAGAAGCTTCCATACAAAGCTTACCATTGAGTTTATTCAAAAGTTTATAGATAAAACATCAGGTGCTTCCACTCAGCTTATTGTTACTTTACATGATTCAAATGTGATGAACTTAAACCTTCTTCGACAAGACGAAATATGGTTTGTTGAAAGGCAGGAAGATCACAGTTCGAAGCTTTATTCATTAAATCAGTATAAAGAAAGATTTGACCATTCCGTAGCAAAGGATTATTTATTAGGTAGATATGGTTCTATTCCTATTTTTGGAATTGATCCATGGGAAGACGAGGAAGAATAAATGGCGAATACGTTTAGACTCACATCATCAACAATGTTTAAAAGAACTGATGATGATTTAAATGAAGAACCATTAAGAATCGTTTTCCTTTCTGTTGAAGGAAACAAGACTGAAAGACAATATTTTGAATACGTTGAGAAATACAGAAAAACAATCGGAATAAAGGCAACCGTTCATGTTCATCCATTAAGACGTGCAAAGAAAGATAATCTAAGCGCGCCAGAGGATGTGATTGAATTACTTGAAGAATACATATTATTAAGAAACGTCGATTCTTTACCAGAACTTTTGAAAGACCAGATTCCAAAGAAATATTCAGACGAATTCGTTGCAAAATATATAAAAGGAGAGCTAAATGATCCTGTTTTGAAAAGTTCATTTGAAAAAGAATTAACTGAAGCAGGTTATGATATAGCATATAATACTTTTCTAAAGGATTTTAGAGGAAAAGACGATATTTTTGGAGTGCTAATTGACCGAGATTATAAATCACATTCTGTTCAACAGATGAAAAGTCTGGTTGATGAGTGTACTCGCAAGAAATACAAGGTTTATATCTCCAATCCATTATTTGAGTTTTGGTTATTACTACATTTAATAGATATTAATGATTTGTCTAATGAGGATTTCATTAAAATAAATAATAACGAAACTGTTTCAGATCGGCATACATACACAAGTAAAATGGTGTCAGATATTGCTGGTCATTCAAAATCCATTAGTGAAGATAAATTTAAAAATTTTTATTTACCCAATATCGACAAAGCTATTAATCAATCAAAAAAATTAGAACATGATATTAATAAACTAATTGGTAATGAAAATAGCCCTAGGGATAAAAAGGGGGCCGTTGGTTCTAATATATTTGAACTCTTTGAATTGCTTCGAAATTAATTATTTAATATGATTTTGGAAAACTAACAATGAAATATGTATTATTATATTATATAAGAGAATAGGGAGTAGTGAATATGAAGGAGATAATAAATACGTTGTTAGTGTCATGCATACCTGCGATTATCACGAGTGTTGTAACCTTTTTCAGTGTTAGTAAAAGAGCTAAGACAGAAATTGCATCATTGCAAGAAAGTAATAAGCATGATATTGAAAAGTTAATGCGCCAGCACGAGATAGACATTGAATCTTTAAAAGAAAAACACATTCAGGATATGGAAATTAGTGAGCAAGAACATGCACACAAAATAGAAATAATGGAATTACAACATAAGAACCAGTTAGAGAGCAAAGAAAAAGAACAAAGTGATGCTGCTATGTATAGCGTTATGACCGATATATTAACAAATCCCCATAAAATGAAAGGACTTATGGATTTAGCTAATAATCCTATGTTTAATAAACCCCAATGATAATAATAGATATTCATTAGAACTATGGGCGAGACACTCTCGCCCTGTTTTTACGTTTAAGGGCCATCATTTACATGAATTTTGTAAAATGGATTATCTTTTTCTTACAGTAATAATTACTCTTTTTCAATTATACTATTATATGGAAGTATGAAATTATAATTAAGATTAGTTGTCTGACATTCTCTTTAAAACTTCAGAATAATTATTTTTAGGTAGATTCTTTATTGCTTCATCCCAATCAATCAAATCATAATCAAATGAGAATTTATCTTTGTTTTCTTTATAATACAATTCAGCGGCAGAGCATAATTTTTTGCAAATTCCATTTACACTCATAGTATATGAACGACGATGTTGTCCAAATATATCTGATATCCCACTAGAGTCTGAATAAATATCGAATTCATTCTTGCTTTCAACCTTCAAAACAAAATGATTAATGGGTAATTCACCAACCTTACATAAATATCCATTTTCTATATTGGGATTACCTTCATGCAGTAGAGCGCATCTTAAACTGTAAATCACATTTCCTGATAAATAGGGCATCTCCTCTTCCGAGTTTTGAAAAGGATTTTTTTCGTACTGACCTATTTCCTTATCATACCATTTGATATACCTATCACTGCTCTTTTCTTTAGGGTATTCTGCCTTGCCGCAGATATCAGGTAAAGTTAGTGCTGAAATCAATGCAGCAAAGTATAAGTTATTATTTAATGCATTCCTTATATCATCCACTATTCTTTGAACCATTCGAAACCTCTTAATAATATTATTTTCATTATATTTTCAGTATAACAAACGCTTTTATATTAGCAATACATATATTATAAAAAACCCACAGGCGCGTTAGCGCCTGTGGGTCAAACCTAAACTCTTTCAAAAAACTAAATTCTCAAATCCCAAGATCTGTCCCCCTGGTCCTAATCGAACCGGAAGAACCGTCCCCCTGGTTCATTTCACTAAAGCGAGATGTGTCCCCAGGTGGTAAAAAAGGCCAAAATAGAACCGTCCCCAAATGGTTATTCCGCAATATGCCCTTTCGCCTTAATCACGTCAATGACGGAGTCGACGTACTTCTCGCAAAGCTCATCGGATTCGGCTTCGACCATGACGCGGATCTTGGGCTCCGTGCCGGACTCACGAACAAGGATACGGCCCTCATCGCCGAGGGCATCTGCAGCAGCTTTAACTGCAGCCTGGACGTCGGGATCGTTCTGGGCGTCGGGTTTGCTCTTAACGCGAACGTTCTTTAAGCACTGAGGATACATTTTCATCTCTTCTGCAAGCATTGAGAGAGGCATCTTCTTGTCAAGCATGGTCATCATAACCATGAGGGATGTAAGGATGCCGTCGCCTGTTGTGGCGTATTTGCCGAAGATGATATGTCCTGACTGCTCGCCACCGATTACGAAGCGGTTTGCCATCATGTTTTCTGCAACATACTTATCGCCTACTGCTGTCTTTTCAGTACGAATGTCGATGGCTTCCAGCGCCTTGTAAAGGCCCATATTACTCATTACGGTAGTAACTACCGTGTTGCCGTCAAGCTGGCCTATTTCTTTTAGGTACTTGCCACACATATACATGATGTGGTCGCCGTTTACTACATTGCCCTTCTCGTCTACTGCGAGGCATCTGTCGGCATCGCCATCGTATGCAAAGCCAACGTTCAAACCATTGTCGAGCACGTATTTTTGAAGGCCTTCGATGTGTGTGGAACCACAGTCTTTGTTGATGTTTACGCCGTCGGGTGTATTGTTGATAACATATACTTTAGCGCCGAGTGCCTCGTAAACCGCACGCGCGATATTCCATGATGCGCCGTTCGCACAGTCAAGACCAACCTTGTAGCCGTTGAAAGCACGTGTGGGAATTGTCATAAGATATCCGATATATCTGTTGCGACCTGCTGCGTAATCAACTACATTACCCATTGCTTCACGCTCAGCTAAAGGCAGATCTTCGTCGGAATCAATGTATGCTTCAATCTTTTCTTCTATCTCAGCCTCAATCTTCTGTCCGTTGGCACGCATAATCTTGATGCCGTTATCATAAAACGGATTGTGCGAAGCCGAAATCATAATTCCGCAGTCAAAACCATCTGTTCTGCAGCAATAGGAAACGGAAGGTGTAGTAGTAACGTGTAAAAGATACGCATCCGAACCTGAAGAAGTAATACCGCATGCAAGTGCATACTCAAGTGTATAGGAAGAACGTCTTGTGTCCTTTCCGATGATGATACGGGCTCTGCCGTCTTCGTGCTGTTGGCCGTAATACCATCCGATGTAGCGACCAACCTTAAAAGCCTTAGCCGCTGTTAATTCTTTGTTTGCTTCACCGCGGAAACCGTCGGTGCCAAAATATTTACCCATATTGTCACTCCTTTTTGTTTTTGGGCATAATACACCCTTGGTAAAATTTGTGACAAGAGAACCTCTGTTACGGTTTTGATTCCGCTTTTTATTTCCTCTCTAACGACGCACTATTTCTCTTACAAATCATAAAAGAAATCGCCGTGGCAGCATCCGCCGAGTCTTTCGATAACTGCCAACCCTCGTCACCTCGCACGCTCATAAAAGACTTATAGCGGGGCCTGGCGCTAACAACCTCTTTTCGCTCCTTTCGGAAGAGGGTGTTTTACTGACAATAAATTATAACACAGTATTATAGTAAAACAAAGGTTGGCAAGATAATAGTTTTTATGTCAAGAGAACTACGCGATTAATAGAAAAAGCCCCGAGTGTTTATAGCACTCGGGGTTATTTATTATTGGGAGTTTGGGATTTATGCGTAGTCAGCCTCTCTGATATACTCTTTTAATTCAACATTATTCTTATACTCTTCAAAAGATCTTTTTTTATCCTCAATATATTTTCTGTGCTCAATATAGTCGATACCTTTTAACTTTTCCTTTAACGATTGCAAAAACTTTATTTTTTCGATAATTAGAGGAATTTCACTACCTGACCAAGAATATGACATTGGAAACAACGGCATCTTTTTAAAGTTCTCAATATCCAGGTTATATTTCAAATACTCTAAAATATAATCAATTTTCCAGTCAGGCAAAACCATCACCACTAAACCCATTAAAATACTACATTCTACAGAATTCTCGATATTCTCATGCAATTTTTCTATGAACCATTGTTTTTTTCTTTGTAAAATAATCTCTTCCATTTTTCCCATTCCTTCAAACAATATTTTTGCAGGATAATCTGTAAGGAATAACATATCTTCCTTCTCAAAAGTTGAATATGCGAAATCTATGCTTTCCTTCCATTTCTCGCTTTTCCATATTTGATTGATTTTCTTTTGTTCATAACCATCATGATGAGATTGTTCTTTTAAATAAACAACATATTCTTTCCAAATATCTGGCTTTTGATCAAATATCTTAATAAATAACTTTCCATCAGAATCCACAAGATCACAAGATTTTACGGCATTTATGTATATTTTTGATAAAACATCAATATTGTCTTTAAAAACACTAAGCAGAACATCAATATTTTCTTCTCGATAGACAAATCCCAAAAAGTTCGACGATAATTGAGGATTTTCAGCTATTGAATTTATAATAGCATTTTTTAGTTCTATATCTCTTCCTCCATACAACGATATCATGCGAACTGAAGGTAATATTGGATTTTCAGTTTTTAAATTATTTATAGTAAAACTTTTATAATCTTTAATAACAATGTCGGTAATATCAATCTCATCTAAACATTCCCAAATATATGATTTCCAAATATCTTTTCTCTGATATTCACCATCATTTAACATAAATAATGTTTTTTCGTAACCAATGTTTGATAACATATATTTAATTTGTCTGAAATAATTTAATTGTAATGGTGCATTTTCCTTAAAATACTCTGTGATTACATTCACATATAATTCACCATTATTCTCCAGTATTTCAAAAACTGTATCAAGGCCTCTGCTTAAAAGCCAATTCTCCCTTTGGTTTGTAATCATTTCAAGGAAATTACATATCTTAAATAATGATGTATAATCTTCTAATCTATAATCATGTACTTCGTTAAATATGACTTCTTTTTTAGCTTTCTCGTCTTCATCAATAGTATTACCTATAAAATGTTCGTAAGATAATACTTTATATAACTTAAATTCAAGATTGTTATCCGCAAGCTTATACCTCTCATCAAACGGACTGTCAATCTGTTCCGCAACCTCTTTGTACCTATTAATGATTTTTGCATCTAAAAAATCTACTGTTTTTACATCAATTACGTAAGATAATAATGCTTCAAAATCTGATTGCAAGTATGCTTGCGAATCTGCCTTATTCAAACCATTAAAATGCACCTCGCACAATACTTTGTTAATTGTCTCACGATAATCTTCTTTTTTACGAAGAATTCCGAGCATTTCCCATATCTTTCTACGTATTAAAGCGATATCTTTGGAATAGCCAATAGCCACCCTAACATAATTAAATGTCTTACTGTTTCTAATATTGTCAATATAAGTAAATTCCGTCTTCAACACATGTTCGGCAATATGAATGAACAATATGCTATTATTATAATTCTCACCTTCTTGCGTCAACTCGCACAATTTATCTATAAGGATTGCTTCTTTTGTGTATTTATTTCTCAACGAATATTTGTCATATAACAAACAATCACAAATAACAAAGTAAAAATCCATTATCAAATCAGGGCGTTTTTTGAAATATAAAAAAATTAGATCAACCGAATCTTCAAAATAATCCGTGTATTTAAACCCTGCTAGAATTTCAATTTCTTTACTTGTAATAAAATGATTAGTCTTCTTTTTTTCAAAATCATACTTATGCAAATCAATATTTACATATTCTTCTCGCTCTATATGTTTTTTTAAAATGCATAACGACCTCTCACCATCAATTTGATAAAAAGACTCCAAATACGTCATTTCGTATATGGCAGGAGCATTATCCCATGCTAATTTAATTGAATTTCTAACATATTCTGAAACTTCATCGGAATTAAAGATCTCTATTAAGGTTCTTAATACATAAATAAGCTTATTTTTATATCGCGGGATTGCTATCGTTATTAACTCTTCTATACTCACCCAACGTTTTTCAAACAGCACATAATACAGAATATAATTCCCGAAACTTTGATCAGAAATTCTAGTTATCTCATTCTTAAACCAATCTACAAGTTCTAAAGTATATAACTTTTCAATTGCATCATTCTCATTGATATTTTCACCATATTGTTTTTTTAAATCACTATATAACTGATTCTCATTTCTTTTCACAGGGCCCGCAACTGTAATAAAAAACAGCATTAACACATCATTCTTTGTTAATTTAGCAGCATTAATGACACTCCCATAATAATATCTAAAAATATCTTCAGCATTTCTTATGGATTTATATCCTTCATCGACTGCTTTCATTCCAGCTAAAAATGCTAGCCTTGCATTCCCATTGGCAATCTCTGATATCTTCTTTAAATATTCTGGATTTAATATGCCCAAATCTTTTTTTAGAATATCTTTTATTTCATCATCATTAAACTGGCAAATATTAATTATTTTAGGATTCGCAAACGCTGATATGGAAGATATTACTCTATTCTTAGCATAATCCCTTACGGTGATTAGTATTTTTATATCATATTCGCTCGAAAACGAAAAAATAGTATTTAAAACACTATCCAGACTAACAACCATATTAGCATCATCAAAAAAAATTAAATATTCACCCGGAGTGTCTATATAATATTTGATATCTTCATAAAGAAGTTTTCCGTTACTTCGCACACAATAAATCTTCTTTTTTCCATCTTTTTGCTTTCGGCACACTTCCAATGCTAATCTGGTTTTACCAATACCTGATGGTCCCGTTAATACTGTAACCGTATTATTATTTAAGCCTTCGCAAACCATATCAATCTCATTTTCACGATGCAAAAACGCACAATCAATAGGCGCATTTATTCCATTTGCATCATAAGTCTTAACAAAATCCTCAATATCAAAAAATTGATATGTATCTATTTCGATTCCTAGTTTTTTCTTAGCTATATGTGGATAAATCAATGCCAAATCATGCGAAAGAGTATCTATACCAATAAGTACTATCTCAACTCCATTAATAGAATTTACTATATCATCGAACTGATCCAAATGTATATTCGTTGAACAATGTCCGCAAATAATTTTCTTTATTTTGTCTTTTCCTATCGAAAGTGTCGCAGTATTATAACACGATAAAATGTCTTTTTTTATCTTATTTACTGGATCTGACGCAACGCTCCCATAATTAATTAAAATATATTTGCCATCATCTGTTATCGAAAACGAGTCAGGTATACCTTTGGTCGGTTTATTCGTCCCTGTTTGAACTCCTAATGTTTGTATATTGCTTAATCGAAATTTTTTATACAAATACTCATCAAATAAATCTTGAAAGGCTCCACCCTCCAATTGAATAATCGCACTTTGGATATAATTTTCGTTACTCATTTAAGTTCACCTTTTCTATATTGTTTAACTTTAAATGTAATGTTCTAATTGGCCACTTTTCAACAAGTTTTTGTTCTTCTTTTGATAGATTATTATAATATTCATTTGCATGCATATGTTCCTGTTTTAGAACACTTACACAATACATAAAAATATTTTCCATATGGATATGAATTGACTTTTCTTCCCACGAATACATTTTTGCTTTCGGAATCATTTTTTCAAGCTCATTTATTCTATCTTGAGAAATCTCTCCGTTCTTTCTAAATTCTATTTGACAGATATTAACCAAATAATTCATATTATCAGGATATAACATATTTATTCTATTCAATAATATATTTGCAACCTCTAATAATCTCTTATCTTCGCAGATATCATATGAAGATATTAAATTCAAAGCTAACATATTTAATTCATTTACAGTGATATCATTTATTTCTGCTTTCTCGACTTGCTCATACATTGATTCATAATCATAATAAAATAAATTTGCCAGTATCCTTGGTTCCATCTGTATAAAATTAGGTACAACATAAATTTCATTCTCTTCTTTTATTCGCTGTTCTCCATCCTTTTCTTGATAAAGACTAATCCTTAAACATGTATTATACATATAATCACTGATGGATATTATTGATTCATTTCTATTTACAAAAATCGGCCATTGTTTATTTCTTATACTCCAATAATATACAAATTTATCTTCATTAGATTTTATAAATTTACGACCAGAACGAATATCGCAAAGTAACTCAATTTGCTTGAAATCATCACTGGTTAGTTCCTTATATGGTACATCAAGATTACACCCAACCTCTTCTAACGTCTCACCCATTTCTATTAATTTATAAATTATACTGAAAATACTCTTATCGTCTCCCAAACCTTCTATTGGAACGATAAAATCGCCAAATACTATTTCCTTGTTTTCCACCAAGTCTCTAATAAATTCAGAATCTTTTTTCAAATGCATTATATCTGAATTAAGTTGAAAATATATTGAAATTTCCTTTCCACGGGGTTTTAATATCAAATTATTGCTTAACTGTACTTCAATGTTTCCATCATTATTATAATCCTTACTATCCGGCCCTGTAACCATAACTGAAAGCTTATAGGATGAATAATATTGCGTTCCACCCACTAACACAGGTTTATCAACAACTTGACATCCAGATACCATCATATCTATTTGCATCGGGTATTGAATTTCGCTATCATCAATTGTTCCATAAAATACTACATCTCCATCTTTTACTCTTTGAAAGAATCCATATGGAGAAGTTGCTCCTACAATCGAGGCAGTTAATTTTTTTACTCGTCCCAAATCCTTTGTCTGTATTGCTTTCGGAACTATTTGTCCTAATCCAGAGCCTTGTTTAGATACTTCAAAGTTAAACTGTTTACATATTCCATATAGAAACATATAATCTTTTTTCATTTTCACAAAAGGTACTTTTATTGTATGTTTATTCCCTTTTCTCTCGGCCAATTCCAAATATTTTTTAATTTTTGATGGGTACATGGAAGAATAAAAGATTTCAACATCTGAACCATCCTCATTTTCATAAATTACGAAATATATGCATCCATTCATTCTGAAATAATTATATAAGTCATCCAGGTCCACATTTTCCTTAATTCGTTCACTGTTTCGGATCTTTCCTTCATTATCCACATGCCCTTTTACTTGAATAGAAACATCACAATCATAATTATATTTATCGTTTGAACAATCATCGTTTTGAAATAGTCTTATATACCCATCCCACGATAATTCTTTGTCTTTTCTTGAAATATTATGATCCATAGTAGGATGATTATTTATTATATTTAAAAGCGCTGTTATTGCTCGATCTTCAATCTTCCGAGATAAAGGTGACATAAATCCTTTCCTTTCTGATTTTCGAATATAATTTTCTTATATTCTTTCTCAAATTTTTTAAAATATATTTATTGTATTTTACATTATCATACCACCGAATTATTATCAATAATCCCAAATATTTTTACTACTATATTTAGTGGTATTTGCTCATACCGTGGACAATATATAGGTTTTTGTGTTTTCTATAAATATATATAAATACCATTACAAATTGAAACCATACATTGACTATAAAAATCCCACAGGCGCGTTAGCGCCTGTGGGAAATCCTAAACTCTCTCAAACAACTATATTCTCAAACCAACCAAACCATCCTCCATCACCATAGCTAAACGAACAATAGATTCCATCCATATGGTTCATTCTCAAAAAATGACACAACACCCCCGTCCCCTAGTGTCAAAATTTCTCGGCCCACGAAAAATCCTGCGCCTTGAATGCTTCATGCTTCTCATCTTTTTCGGATGTTTTGTATGGTACATCTAATTTAGGCCATTCAACTGCAATGGTTTTATCATTCCAAGGAATGCCGCCTTCTGATGTCGGATCATATACATCTGTACATTTGTAAACAAACTCAGCAGTATCGGAAAGAACCAGAAAACCATGAGCAAAACCTTCCGGTATATAGAACATGTTCTTCTTTTCGGATGATAAAACTACTCCAACCCATTGTCCGTAAGTATCGGAATTGGGGCGCACACAAATGCAACATCAAAAACCTCTCCATACGTCACACGAACCAATTTGCCTTGAGTATGATTCATCTGAAAATGAAGACCCCTGAGAACTCCCTTTGTTGATGATGATTCATTATCCTGAACAAACTCTTTATCAATGCCGGCAGTATCATAATCGTTTTTCTTGAATGTCTCGATTATCGTCGAATACTTGTGGTTTATTGATATATCTGATGATTAGGAACAGCTCATAAAAGAAATAACCGGCTCCAATATCCGTTCCCAACATAAAAGAATAAATCTATCTTCAAAAGATGTTAATCAATATCACTTTCATTTAGAATATCATTTATCACTTCAAAAAGTGGAATAAATGAATCAAATTTAATCTTATCAAAAGGGGCCTCTCTTTTATATATTCTTTCCGCAAATTCCATTTTAGGTAACGCAAGATTCTCCTCTCCACCATTAAAATCTATTACCCGTTCATCTTCAGAGCCTTCTATAATATTGATTTTATCTTTTCCGCAAATATTTCTTTTTGTACAAAAAAGTCCTGTTTCCCGATTTCGTCCTTCCCTATCAAATTCGTACCCCATAAATAGTCTTCTGTTTATTCCATTTATCATAACACTCGTTTTTATTTCATCATCAGAATAATAATGTTCTATACATATTTCAGGAGTGTTTTTTCGATGCTCAGGAACCGGCAAAAGAATAGAGTATACTCCTTCCCCCCATTTTTTGAATTTATAATCTTCTCCGGGATTTAGATTCTTTCTTATATCCTTATCATCTCTATCCGCTATTAAAATGATTTTTCTATGAAACGGCATTTTGGGTAATGTTTCGCACATTTTAATTATAGAATCTTTATTCATATTCAGAATTCTTCTATCATCCCCATATTTATTTGAGGAGTTATATTCCAGAAATTCAAAATTCATTTCTTTCAACCAAGAATATCTGTTGTCATTTTTCAAACATTCGAATGCCGTTTTTATATGTCTCCAATCAGTAGCTCCTTCTGTAATAATCAAAGGAGTGGTATTTGTCTCAATAACATTTTTGATTTCTTTTTGAAATTTATTCGTTTTTTCTAAGTAAATATACGCTTTCTGAAATTCTGTAAAACCTTCTGTCGTAATCCTATTTCCTTCTGGTAATTGTATTATATCGATGTTATCCTGATATACTTCCTCCATTCCCAAAAGAAACAAAGGAGAATGTGATGTTACTATGAACTGAATCTTCGGAAACATACTGAATAGTTTTGGAAGTATTTCTCTTTGCAAATCAGTATGAAGATGCAGTTCAACTTCATCAATTACAACAATTCCACTTATTTGATTCAAATTAATACTATTTTTTATATCATTCTCATCCGCATAACGAATAATGGTTGCAAATATATTAAATAAAGCCAACTGGCCAGTCGATAGTGAACTTAATGATGGAACAACCAAGGAATTATTATCTTTAGAATAAATTGAAAAACGATTTCCAAATGCATTTCTATACGACAATTTGAAGTAAACATCTTTTCCTAAAATAGCACTCATTATTATTTCAACATTTGCCAATGCTTTTCCAAACAAAAGTGCATTTTGAGGACTTGTTCGAACTATTGAAATCTGACCTTCGTTTTCCTCTATCTCTGTTCTCGAGTCAACTATAATGTCCATCAACCAACTCAAATTATCTTCAGTCATTCTTTTGACTATTATATCGTTATACAGAGTTCCATTGTTTCGTTCCTTAATCTTGAAACTTTCTTCTCCCTTTATTTTTTTATAAGACCCTTCTCCCATCCAGTCTGGTTTTTCATATCTATCGGGGCCAAAATAGCAAAAAATCTGATTTGAAAAAGAATCTTTAACAAAATCTTCATCTATGAATATTCTTTTTTCTCCCGATGAATCTTCAACATTAATATCTTCAATTGAAATATTAAATTTACTATTTATGAAGTCCTCGTCTAATTTTCCTATTTTGTAAATATACTTCGATATTATATCTCCTTCATTTTCATTATAATCTGAATACTCAATATAGGACAAAAGAAACTCTTTCCCAATCTTTATCTGCTTTCCTGCCATTGTTTTAAAAAATTGATATTTATTTGAAGAAGAAGATATCCTAACATTATCATAAGCCTTGCCAGCTATCTCATAAAAAGAATCAACTATATTGGATAGTAACAAAGTCTTTCCCGAACCATTTTGACCAACAAAAATAAGAGGATTTGGATTACCATTATTAAAATGAGTGTAAATATCCAATTCCTCAATTGGACCAACATTTTCATATATTAATCTCTTTAAATACATCTCTATTTCCTCCTATATACTTTTTATTCTTCATTTCTGATTATTAGAAAGCCTCTATCAGTTAGCTTTTCAACAATTATTTACCTATAAATTGCCAATATTTCTATCGTTCTATATTTTTCATCAACATAAAACGGACTGAATTCTTTTCCTCTATCTGTCATGGATTTTCTCATCTTCCGATTTAATGACATAAAATCTTTTAGCGGATCATAATACGGTTTCGAACTATCTACTAAAGACGACGTCATTCTAGCTAAGATGGTAACACTATCTTCTGTTTCAACAAACTCCTCATAAGGAATATGTATATTCTCTTGGAATATTTTTGAGCATAATAATATTTCTTCGCCCTCAAATATCACAGGTATTTTTTTATCATCTGCGGAACCCAAAAAAGTTTGCATAGCTATCTTACTGGATTCCTCCATATCTTTGAATTGCTCCATGCCCATAATAAATGGTTTGAACATTGCTATCATCTTTACCATATCAAAATCTTCCGGAACTTCAAGATAACCGTCCATTTTTATAATTGAACGATTGGGAACAGTTGAAATATCATAATTAGCCGAGACAATAAAATCAAAATAATCATCCCTTCCTTGCAATACTTTTTCAAACTGATCACAGTCATATAAAAACGATTCATGAACTTTCGCTTTATATGATTTAGTTGCTTTCACATCACCACCAATTATTTTTAAATCCGAATTGATACCCTTATCATTAGACACATTTAATTCTTCAATTTCCATATTAAGTTTGCCGCTTGCTAAGGATTTGTATTCTCCAATCATCTTTTTATCATAATATATTATTCTTCCAAACATAAAACATCCTTTCATAATATATCAATTTATAATCAAAAATATGATTTCAAGTTGTTTGTAATATTATCCATTCAACATAATTTTACATTACCATACCATTGAATTATTATCAAATATAACAAAAAATGCCAACAACTATATAATGATGCTTTTCCTTGTCAAATAAACAATATATCGAGATTATATGTTCCTCCTATAAAGATATGGTAATTCTGTTACATTATTTAATCTATTTCTTGATTATAAAATTTTTCACATTGATAAAAAACCCACAGGCGCGTTAGCGCCTGTGGGTTAAAACTAAGCTCTCACAAATAACTATATTCTCAAACCACCCAACCATCCTCAATCAACCAATCTAATCTAACAACAACCACCTTCCCTATGGTTCGTAATCAAAAATGACACTCCACCCCCGTCCCCAAGTGTCATCATCTCTCCGCTCTAATCGGATTGTTCAGGAAGTCCTCATAAGCGAGCTTGATGCCATCCTCCAGCTCTGTCTTATAAGTCCAGCCTAAGGCTGCAGCCTTGGATACATCAAGAAGTTTTCTAGGAGTTCCGTTAGGACGTGAAGGATCCCACTCAATCTTGCCGGTGTAGCCGATAACCTTTGCTACGAGTTCTGTAAGTTCTTTAATAGTAAGTTCTTTACCTGTACCTGCATTTACAGTTTCATTACCACTGTAATTATTCATTAAGAATACGCAAAGATTAGCAAGATCATCTACATATAAAAACTCACGAAGCGGCGAACCGTCTCCCCAGCATGTAACGCTTTCAACTCCTGCCACTTTTGCTTCGTGGAAACGACGGATTAATGCAGGAAGAACATGGCTGTGTTCGGGATGATAGTTGTCGTTAGGTCCGTAAAGATTGGTAGGCATAACAGAAATGTAATCGGTACCATACTGACGATTTAAGAATTCACAATATTTTAGACCTGAAATCTTCGCCAAAGCATATGCTTCGTTGGTCTTTTCGAGTTCACTGGTTAAAAGACATCCTTCCGTCATAGGCTGAGGAGCCATACGGGGATAAATACATGAACTGCCTAAAAACTCAAGTTTCTTACAACCGTTCTTCCAAGCCGAATGAATAACATTCATTTCAAGCATCATATTATCGTACATAAAATCAGCCAACGCCGATTCATTAGCCACAATACCGCCAACCTTGGCTGCTGCAAGAAATACGTAATCGGGTTTTTCTTTAGCAAAAAACTCTTCAACATCATCCTGGCGCATTAAGTCAAGTTCCTGGTGTGTACGAACTATGATATTGTTATAGCCCTGTCTGTTTAATTCTCTAACAATTGCTGAACCTACCATGCCTTTATGTCCGGCTACGTAGATTTTCGCATCTTTTTCCATCATTTTCATATCCTCTCTTTTATATCATTTATTCTTTAAAAATCTCTCTGCCATCAATATCGCATGTGCAGAAGAATTACATCTTATCCTACCATCCAAAACCATATTAACTACTACATCAAGTTCTACTTCAAAAACTTCAATATCTTCATTTGCATCAAGATATTGTGAAGAAGTTTTTCGACAATCGGTAGCTAAAAACAAATGCATTGTTCCGGTAAGTTTTGATGATGACTCTACTGTAGGTCCTAAATAAGTCCAATTGGAAGATTCAAAACTGGTTTCTTCTTTAAGTTCCCTTTTAGCCACAATCAATGCAACTTCCTTAGGATTCTTTCCCTCTTCAATCATTTTAGCTTCGGAAGGTTCGAATACACCAGCAGGAACTTCTATTAGATCACAGTTTTGGCTGAATCTGTATTCTGATTTTAAAAGAATCTTATTATCTGTTGTAATAGCAACAACCGCAGCCGCATCAGGAATAGTAACTGTATAAAAATTTGGAATTATTGAACCATTCGGTAACTCCACTTCATTTCTTTTTACAGCCACATGACGGTTTTGAATAATAATTTCTGTATTCAATTTTTTCCAAATCACGGTTTTTTTCCTTTAACTTTTCTTTGTTAATAGAAACTTTAAAGTCTCCACCATTGCATACCCGATGACTTTAAAGAAGTAATGTCATATATGCCTTTTACATCTATTATTACTTTTTCCTCATCTGGTCCATCTTTATATAACTTCTTAATTTCATCTAAAGACATATCTCTGAACTCTTTATGAGCTACAGACACTATTATACAATCCGCATTTTTAATATCTTCCATTCTCGAAAGGGTTACTCCATATTCATGAAGTGCATCCTTTTCATTTGCCCAAGGATCAACAACTAATGGTTCTATCTCATATTTATTTAAATGTTTAATGATATCATCTACTTTACTATTTCTAGTATCTGGACAGTTCTCCTTAAATGTCAATCCAAAAATAACCACTTTGCTTTTCTTCGGAGCTTGACCCGATTTTATCATCTCCTTAATTGCCACTTCAGCTATGTATGCACCCATAGAATCATTAACGATTCGACCATTCAAGATTATTTGACTATGATATCCAAGTTTTTCCGCTTCATAAGTAAAATAATACGGATCTACTCCAATGCAATGACCTCCAACAAGTCCTGGACGGAATCCCAGAGCGTTCCATTTAGTATTCATACCATCCACAACCTCATTTGTATCAATCTGCATACGATCAAAAACCATAGCAAGTTCATTCATAAAAGCTATATTAATATCTCTTTGACTGTTTTCAACCACCTTTACAGCTTCCGCAGTTCGAATATTAGATACAGGATGTGTTCCAACCTCAATTACTATATTGTAAACTGCCTGGATGATTTCTCTCGATTCATCATCCATTCCCGATACAATTTTTTTAATATTTTCCAGTCGATGAACTTTATCTCCTGGATTTATTCTTTCCGGACTATAACCTACCTTAAAATCAACCCCACATTTTAATCCGGATTCTTTTTCTAGAATCGGAACACATATATGTTCTGTACAACCTGGATATACAGTAGACTCATACACAACTATAGACCCTGGAACGAGATTTCTTCCAACTATTACCGACGCACCTACTACGGGATTTAAATCAGGAGTATGATCCATGTTTACTGGTGTTGGAACAGCGATAATATGAAATTTCGCCTTTTTTAAATCATTTTCATTAGATGAAAACAGTATTTGGGTCTTTGCTATTTCCTCATCTCCTACTTCTTTAGTGGGATCTATGCCTGACTTATATAATTGTATTTTCTCTTCATTCAGATCAAAACCAATTACATTAATTCCTTTTTTTGAAAAAGCATGTGCAATTGGCATTCCAACATATCCAAGGCCAACTACCGACATCGTTTCTTCGTTTGATACAAGTTTTTCATAAAGATTCATTTATTTTCTCCTTCCAAAAAAACAATTTTTCTACTGTTTTTCTTTAGTTTTAATAATCTTTCTTGCTATATAATAATGAAAAATGCTACTTTTATTAATTTTCCAGTAAATCGCACTAAGCATCAAATAGCACATACCTCCCACTATTATTTCCACTACAAGAAGCGCTAATCCATTCAAACTAGCATAATAATCAACAAATTGAACTGAGGCATACATCGCTATAGCAAATAATATATAAATACTATGAAATGCAAACAGTTTTATAAAATTCATTTCTCTACTTACACCAATCAGCTGAACAATTAAAACAGCTATTTCTGCAATTAATGTTCCTATAACCGCCCCTTTAGCCGCATATTTTCTAATTAAGAAATAATTGGATATAAGATTAAAAATCGCTCCAACTACAACAGCAATTATATATACATTATCTTTAGATTTAGGAATCAAATATTGTTCTCTGGAAAAATCACTAAAGGCTTTTATAACTAATACCGGCACAAACCACCTTAATAATATAATGCATTCTTCATATCCTGGTCCAAAAAAGAAAGGCACAAACGTTTTTGCAACAGCCCCAATCCCGAAAGAAATTGAACAAATCAAAAACATAGATAGTTCCGATGATTTTTTCAAAAGCGATTGGGCAGCTTGTTCGCCTTTTGTATGAAATGTATTTGCCATTTTAGGAAGGAGTACTGTGCTCATAGCAGTTATTACTCCTAAAGGAATATTCACCAATTTATCAGCATTATAATAATATCCACTATTTACATCATTACTTAAAAGATTAAGCATCGTCTTATCCATAATGTGAAATACACTTATCGCTAAAATAGGTATAAACATTTTAAAAATCGGCTTCAAATGTTCCTTACAATCACTTAAAACTGGCCTCTTGAAACCCACAAATTTATGAATCGATGCCCAAAGTACTATTTGTGAAAGAATCATACTTCCACTCATAATAACAACATATTTCCACAAATCTTCACGCATTTTAACAACCAAAAGAATTGCAACTACAGTCAAAACTTTTATAATACTATTTCTAATTACTGTTAATTTAAATTGTTCTAACCCAAAATATAACCAATTTATATCTAGAAGTGAAGAAATGAGCCACAGCCCTTGAAGATAGTAAAGAATTCTTATTTCGTGAGGTACAAAGATTTCTACAAAAATAATATATCCAATAATCGAAATGAACGAGGAACTTAACTGAACCAAATATATATTCCAAAATGCATTTTCTATTTGTTTCCTATTGCCTTGGATTTTAGCAATGCTTCTACTTCCATACTTTTCTATTCCTAGCATAGCAAATAACATAAAATAATTCACATATGCATAACTAGCAGAATATCTTCCTAATGCTTCTGCCCCTAATATTCTTGCCAAATAAGGAGAAGTGATTAGTGGTGTTATAATAGTGAGTATTCTATAAATTATTTGATATGTGATGTTTTTTTTCACACTACCATTCATTTGTAGTCTCCAAATATAAAATAGAATCAAGAAAACTATTAATTATCTGTTTTAACAACTATCTGTTTAACAGAATCTATTCCATCAATATATCCACATAGTATCCAAAACAACATGCAAGCAACCCCCGGTCCAAAAGGTGGATATGCCTCAAAAAATGGTATAGTAATAAAATATATTGTAGAAGTAAGAAATAGTCTTTTTATATAATCGTCCAATCCTAGTTGATTACTTTTCTTTAAAATCCGAATATTTCTCATCATTCTTCGAATAAAAACAGCAATTATAGTTCCTCCAAAGATAATTCCTCCGTTGGCTAAAGAACAAATATAAAGATTATCGCAATAAGCATCTCCTACACCCACTAATGGGGATTTTATAAACTCACTTATATAATATTTCCATAGCGAAAATCTATTACTAGAGAATTGAGTCAAATCAAGTGCACCGCCAAGCATATATTTATCCAAGAGAAATGCATGTCTAAATACATTTATTATCTTTTCGGCATTAATAATCCCAACAATAATCATCAATAATATTATTGCCCAAAAGAATGGCTTTTTAACATCTCCCAAAATGATATATGACATTATTAAAGCAACGGCTACTGCAACTATTACAGCCCTTGATTGAACATATAATAACGCCAAAGAAAGAACCATTAAACAAGCCGATTTAATTAGTATTTTTTTTCCTGATTTTTTTGCTGGCCACGAAATAAAAACAAGTATCGCGCATCCTAAAATTTCCCCTGTTGAGTTTTTGTGTGTACTTCCAGAATACAAATATGTTTTTGATGATAGCCATCCCGAAAAATTCGTAAACATATTTTGGGAAATCATCATCGCCATTAATACAACCATTGCGCAATATGTTATTAGCAATATTTTTAATTCTTTATCTCTCCGACTTCTTCGGGCCAAACTGAATGAAACAAAATACACTATAATTGGAATGAATACAAGCGATACATACTTGGACATCTCAATAATCATACCTGTCGATAAAAGAAGAACTTCAAAAAAAGCCCCACCTATTCCAATTATTAATAATTCCTTTATAGTTGAGGATACTATTATTTTTCTTTCAATAATAAGAATTACTACTATCGTTACAATCCACGTAAGATAGTTTAAATATCCCAAAACACCTTTATTTACGTTAGGAAATTGTGTCAACAAAGCTATTATTATTGAAAAAACAATTAATATAATTCCATTTGGCTTAAGAAATTTGTTTTTCATCAAAAATCCTCTTTACCATCAGTCTTCTATACATCGTTTAGCAATTTCTTTGTACGAGAAAAACTTCTTTCCCTTATCTTGAGCGATTTGTGTCATCTTGAGTATTTTATTATCATCCACAAGATTTATTATCTGTTTTTCCATTGATTCAACAGTCGTTTCTTCAAAGAAAGAACAATTCCCCCCAAGATCAATATGCGTAAAACCATTCATTTTTCTAAATATACAAGCTTTTCCTGATCCTACCGCTTGCTCCCAAAGAACAGAATGTAATCCTGGAAACGCAATTAAATCCCCAGCTTGAAAGAATTCATATATATGCTTTGAATCAATCCATCCAACATAATGAATATATGGCGATTGACATAGTTCTTCAAATTTTTGCTTTAGTTCGTCTATTACAGTACCAAAAACCAATAATTGAATATCGGGACGATTTATATTTGCTATTGATTCCATAAGGTTTAATGTTTCTGGACGATCCGAGTTTATTTTTCCACCTGTTACGATCAATATTTTATCCTCGGATAAATGAAGGCCTTCTCTTATTCTTTCTCTTGAATTATTTTGAATAGCATCATTAAGCAAATCATCATCCACCCCTAATACTAATAATTCAGCTTTGTTAACCGGCACATTATATACTTCAGTAAGAAAATCCACCCTTGCAGGTAAAACACCATAAAATTTGGAAACATATGGGCTGATTCGTTTGGCATTACGCTTCCATAATAATTTATGCAATAATTCTCTCGAAAAAAAATTTTTTGCGCTATTCATAAAGTCTACATGATTATCAACATATACCTTAATATTGGGATGGATTTTTAAATATCTTATAACAGTGGATATTTCTATTGATTGAAGACCATGAATGAATATTATTTCTGGTTTTATTTTTTCTATCTCTTTATATAAGCCATCAAGTGCACATAATTTTTTTGACAAATAATTATTCGCTTTATACTTTAATCTTGTGACATATATTCTATATTCGTTTTGATATGATCGACTCTCATTTTCAGTAATTAATCTGCCATTATCTTGATTTACCGTTGATGCTATAATATATATTTCATGTCCTAATTGCTTCTGATACTTTGTAAGCAGATTTTCTTGGTAAGTTGAATTGTCTATATAATGACATGCCATACAAAGATGTAATATATTCATACATTCATTCCTCATCTATTATTATTTGTGAAAAACAAGATAAAAACTTATCTAATAACACTGACACTCATTTTTAAATTTTTTCTTTAAATCAAATAATTTCACAATCGAATTAGAGAAAAATAATTAATTGGTTTAAAGCTATGAAAATGTTTTTAATATATCATAACTTCACCCCAACGAGAATTTGAAAAGCCATACATTTTATACTTCATCTTTTTCATTTATACACATATAAAAGCAGGATTTCATATTTGATAAATAAGTACTTTGAGAAAAATCGTTTTTTACACAATTTCGATTTGTTGTTTCTATGGTTTCATAATTCGTTATTCTTTGCAATTTTATAAATATATTATCAGGTTCTATGTTTGATTTATCCACTACAACACCATTTACTCCATCAGTAACCAAATCTGGTATTCCAGCGTGATTTGTAGTTACCACTACCATGCCATTCCCCATAGCTTCAAGGATACTTATTGGTTGACCCTCGTTAGGATAAGTGGTGAGAAGGCAAAAAATATCGCATAGTTTAAGAAGTTCTCTTTTCTTATTGCCACTAACAATCCCATGATATGAAACATAATCCTCTAACTCATTATCCTTTATATATTTCCAGAAAAAATCTTCCTCGGATTCTTGAAAAAACTTTCCAGCAAAATTGAAATGAAATCTTTTGTCTCCACCTCTTTCTTTTTCAATTTTGGCCATTTTCAGCACATCAGGATAACCCTTTGAATATATAAAATTGCTTAGGTACAGAACCTGTTTTATTTTTCTCTGATTAACAGTATTTATTTTTTCGTTAAACTCTTCGTCACTTATTAAATACTCATCATCGACGCAATTGGGAACCGTAAAAATTCTATTTTCAGGCAACATATCCTTAAATATGTCTTTAAGACTAGGTCCTAATACTATTGCGCCACTCAACTTTTTTATAGCTTTGTAATTTGCATTTCTCTGCCACTTGGGTAATTCATCCACAAGTTTTCTATAGTATCCTCCATGTAAATGAACTAAACAAGGACGATTTCCTACAGCCTTAAGGATAATCAAATCACGCAAATTACCACCTCTTGTTTGCGAGATGGTAAAATAAAAAAGATCTGCTTTGCTCCGCTTTATCGAAATAATGTTGGAAATAATTTTCTTATTATCTGTTATATCTATTTTTTCAAAATCGAATTCTTGCGCCAATTTTGAATTATAAAGCGTATCAACCGCTTTAGACAAACCATGTATTGGTGGTGGAAATTGTGCTATAAAACATATTTTTTTCATGTTTTATTCCTCAAAGATTTTGTATCGCTTCAGTATATTTTTTAAGAGAAACATCCTTTGTTAAGTGATTAAAAAGATATTTATATCCGCTTTCGCCCATGTGGTCAATCTCTTCATTTCCAGCATTATCTATAAACCATCTGATATTTTTCTCTACGGTTTCATAGTCTCCAGGTTCAGAAATTTTACCACATCCTATTCCGCGAATAAGTATTTCAATTTCAGAATCTCGTTCAAGTACTGCAAGTACAGGTTTTCCTACTCCTGCTATTCCGTAAAACTTGCTTGGGCAAGAAACTCCTTTAATACCCTTTGCATTTACACACCAGTGAACATCTGCTGCATTCAAACTATAAATAAGTTTATCCTTATCCTGATACGGAATGAATGTTACATTATTCAAATTATGTTCATTTTTGTATTCTACAAGTTTATTCAAAACACTTCCTGCACCTACAAAAGCAAACACTACTTCTCTTCCATCATTAGTCTTTTCATCTTTAAATTTTTCAATTACTTTTATTAATCCTTCCAGATCATAATAAAGACCAATATTTCCGGAATACATGATTATATACTTGTTTTCAAGGTTATATTTTTTCTTGAACTCAATCACACCCGGATTATCAGGCGAAAGAGGATAAATCGTACTTTCGTCAATCCAATTGTTAATCATAGTATGATTGGGAACATTTTTTTCTTTAAATCTATTTTTAAGAGTTTCAACTAAATCTCTTCCAACAGTAATAACTAAATCTGATTTTCTACAACTCCTATTATCAAGCCATCTAGCTATACTCATAATAGGTTTCATTTTTATATAGCCGGTCGCTTCAATCTGTTCAGGATTGAAATCTTGGATGCAATAAACTAGTTTTGCTTTTAGTTTTCGCTTTCCATACACTCCAAGCATTCCACCCATTATAGGCGGTTGAGAAATTGTGAAAACATAGTCTTGCTGACCAGCTAATTTTGTAGCCTTTTTTGCACCTTTATAATAAGCCAACAAGTTTTTAATACGACTTTTCTTACTGCTTTTTGAAAATTCAGGAACTGGTACTCGGATGATTTTCACTCCGTTTAGTTCTTCATAATAAAACTTTTTTTCTATATATTTTTCTTCTATGCAACCGGTATAACTGGGAACAGTACAAATAACTGTAACATCAAAATCTCCGGTCATCCCTTCCGCCATATCCTGGAGAATTTGACCGGTAGATGCAACATCAGGAGCATAATAGTGTGCGTATATTAGTAGTTTTTTCACTTTCTTATTCTCCCAATCTTCTGATTACTTTTGCAGGATTTCCTGCTATCACACAATTATCTTCAAACTTACCGGCAACAACTGCACCTGCACCAACAACACAATTATTTCCTATTTCTGATCCCTTAAGAATAATTGAATTGCACCCAATAAAACAGTTATTCCCTATATGAATTGGCTTGGACGGAACTAAATCCGAATCTCCGCCATTAGGGTCAGCCAAAAGTTTAATTCTATCTTCAACATCAATTGGATGAAAATCATTATCAAGAATTTTAACATTTCCACCAATTGCGGTATTATCGCCAATTGTTATTTCTTTTCTTGCATATATTGTTGCGCCACTAATACCAACCCCGTCACCTATAACAATCTTTGCTCCCGGAGCACGTGTAACAATAATTGAACGACTATAAAGACCCACTAAATTTGATAAAAAAGAAGATTTTATAGTTACGTTATTCCCAATAATAAGTTCTGCGCCACCTTTATTAAATATTACAGGAATTCCCTTAAGAAGAAGTTTTTTTCCATATTTTACTTTGGTAGCTTTCATTACAAGTTTAAACCAGTTACTATTCATAAATACTCCTGCAAAAACTTTCACGATTATTTCTCTATTTATTCAATAAGCTATATTAATACAAACAATTTATTATTCTTTAATCAGGGGAATACTAGAATACAATCTACATAGAAATGTTCATGCTGAATTCATTAGACCTAATCAGCATATAATTATTTATTGATTTAATGATTATCGTCACATATCCCCTGAAAACCCATAATATGACATTTTATTGTACCATATATAGAGCCTATGTTCAATAAACACAAATCTATTGATTCTAACAAAATCAGAGCATTTATGCAAGAAATTTTTTCAAACAATTTAAAAGGATTTTCCGATATGGAAAATCCTTTTTTACTGAAACTTTATAACTTCATCACAAATATCCAAAACTGATGCTCTATGGGTAATAATTATTACTGTTTTATTTGTCATCGATCTGAGATTCTGCAATACATGTTTTTCTGTCTCTTCATCTAACGAACTCGTTGCTTCGTCCATGAGAAGAATAGGCCTTTCAGAGAAGATTGCTCTTGCGATGGCTAAGCGTTGCATTTGGCCTTCAGATAAACCTGTTCCTCTCTCTCCTAATAAAGTATCTATTCCATCTTCCAGCTCATATACAAAACCCTCTGCATCCGCTATTCGAAGTGCATTTCTAATTGCTTCTTCGTCCTGCATTTTTGAGCGATTTGCAAAACTGACAATTTCTCTTATAGTACCGCTCATCAGAAAGTTGCCCTGAGGAACAAAAGCAAACAATTTTCTCCATTTTTTTGTGAGCGGTTCAACCTTGCCCGATACAGATATTAATGCTTCACCTTTATCAGGCTTATAAACACTCATAAGAAGCTTTAATACCGTTGATTTGCCACAGCCACTATGACCAACAAAAGCCACATACTGCCCTTTATTTATCTGCATAGAGAAATCATTCAGTGCTATGGGCATATTATCTTTGCTTAACTCAAAACTGCTGCTTGAAGCCGGATAATAGGTATATTCAACGTTTTTAAGTTCTATTTTCTCAAAGCTTTCGTCGTATAACTTCTGTATTTCGCAAGTCTGAATGCATTCTTCATTCGCTGATGTATCTTCACCTAACTGATTTACTTCCATCAATCTCTCGGCGCTGGCAATTGTAGTATAAATACGCGGTATTACACCTGTCATACCTACTATAGGCGTCTGTAACTGATTTACAAGCTGAGTGATGGCTAAAAGAGTACCATAGCTGATAGTATCATTTAATATTCCATAACCACCATAGCAAACGCCAAGGATATACATTGCATTCATTGATAAGCGAAATCCCATACTTGTAAGGCTTGTAAACATTATTCGCTTCATTCTCTTTTTCTTATGCTCGTTCATATGCATTTTTGCATCTTCAAGTGCCTGTTTTTCCAAAGAAAAAGAACGAATCAGCAAAAGGCTGACGATGTTTTCCTGCAGGAAAACACGAAGAGCACCGTCAGCTTCCTGAACATCTTTATGAAGCGCTTTTGTTTTTTTCTTAAGGAAGAATGCAGAGACCGCAAGAATAGCTCCAAGAGGCAGCATAAATGCTGCAATTCGCCAGTCGATGAGTAGAATCATTATCAATGCACTAATGAACCTTACTACCATTCCTATAAAGCCCGGAAGAATATCCGTAAAGCCGTCTGCAACAACTTTGGTATCATTAGTCAAACGGTTCATCCACTCACCAGAATGAACGGATGATATATACGAGAAATCGTTTTCAAGGATTCCTTTAAACAGGCTTTCTTTAAAAGCATTTTCAGTATAGCTTTTACAGTATTCTGTTAAACGATTAATGGTTAAGAAAAGTAATATTTGAAGCAGAACTACCAAGACAAAATACAAAGCATTCATTAAGAAACCTATTTTGTTTTTTGCAACTGCTTCATCAACTATATTGCGCACAAAAAGAGCGTATCCAACACCAGTTGTTCCGTTGATTATTTGCAGAATTGAGAGAACAGCAACAAGAAGCTTTCCTTTTCCGGAAACCTTTCCAATCCATGATATAGTTTTAACATCAGTCTTTTTGTTCATTGCTTAATAATTGTTCTCTTTATTTTTCTTAATACTCTTATAACAATATAAAAACAATATCGTACAGGAAATAACAAGCGATTCGTAACTACATAAGCTTTATACCCGAAAGAATCAAGCGATATCTTTTTTCCACTACGATAAAGTTCTGTCATTACTCCTACTATCATATCTTCAGTGATTCCATACTCTTTTTTCATACAGTTATCGCCACGGCAAACATATCCGTTTTCTGTGACACCTATGATTCTGTGAAGAGTATATCTGGTTTTATTTTTATTGGTTTTATATAAAGCTACATCGTTCTTCTTTAATCGTCCTTTTGGACGTTCAATTACAACCACATCTTTTTTCTGACGAATAAGGGGCCACATACTTATGCCTTTTCCGGTATAAGTAAGCCGCCCTTTTTCTGCAATTTCTTTTTCAATCGAAGAATGTGTCATGAAAGCGCTCCGATATTACTTAGGTTCTCAATTACCGTTTTGACATCTTTACGAACTGTTTCTTCAGGAATATCATATATATCCAACAGTTTGTCAACGATTTCGTCTTCTGTGGTTTCTTCTTTCAAAAGATCTATTATTTTGCCCATTGTTTTATTGCCACGAACAATGCCTGAAAACTTCGCATCTGCGGTAGGAATGAGCATACTTTCATCATCGCTTGTATGTGTTATGAATTCATCTTTTAATTTCATTTCATTATCCCCTCGTATGCTACTTTGGCCGATTCAATATCCATATTACATTGTAAAGTATAATAGTTCAATTGTTTGGACATTTTCTCTAATAAGTTTATGGTCGACATATATTTATCTTTGTCTTCGGGACGATATGTCTGTTGGATGAGTATCGGAAAGGCTTCTTTGTATGTAATGCTTTTGATTAAGTTTGTTTGCCCTCGTTCAAGGGTACAAATAGCTTTAAGAGGAACTGAAACATTACTTCCTCTTTTGTGTTTTCCGTTATATGGAGTTCCGTAAATAATTACCTGATTACACTCAACGTGTATTAAGGGCTTATCGTCATTTACCATCAAAACTCGGCCACCAAAAGCCTCACACCAGTTCTTCGCATGGGTAGATTTTCCGACACCGCTTTTAGCTGTAAATAGTATCCCCTGACCGTCAATTGCTATGCAGGATCCGTGAATAAGAAAAGTATTATAAGCTATCATTTGGTCTGCTATTTTGCGGTATACTGCAAGTGTTTCGAAATATCCGTCCGAATAATCTCCGTCTGATGTCTTAGCTCTTTCATATTCAATATCATCCTGAGAAATTGTGACTTCAAAATCAATGTTTGCGTCAGAAGAATCAATCAAATAATCCTTGCACAAAAAATGCACGGATCTATGCAAAGAATGTATCAATATGTTTTTATCTGCGATTCTATAAATATTTTCAATCATTTTGATTTCTTATCTCCAAACAAAAAGCCTAACTCTCTCTTGGTTCTTTCTCGTCTTACAAAGACAGCCCTAAAAATACGGTATATCCATAAAACTGGTAAAAAGATTGGGAATCTATAAAAGAATGGATAATACTTTTTGACCGTATCTCCCGTTACAAATACTCTCTTAAACACATAAGAAATCTTGTTTCCCTCATTTCGCTTTAACTGTTTTTCATATATGTGTTTCCACGTTCCTTGCCCCTTGAAAGTGATAATAAAATCAAGCATTTCTTTTTCTTCATCCGACAGCTTGTTTCCGTTGTAGAGATTTAATGAAAGTTCCCTGATTTGTTTTTCAAATTTGGATATTTCAAGCTTTTTTAGTTCATTTGAAATATATAACACGTTCATTTTTTCTTCGAAATTATTTAAGAACACATATATATCCATTAGTGAACGTATCCCAGCTCCGTGGAGAATATAATGTTTATATGTATGAGCAATCATATAGATATAATAATCTTCCAATGAAAGTCTTTTTCGAAACTGTGAATCTGTTTCTTTTAGGATTCTGTCCGGATTTTCATAATATGTATATATAGCAGAAATATCTTTTCTATCCGAAAACAACATACGATGAATCTCTATATTGTAAATAGGCTTTTTATAATAAACATCATGCGCGCTAAGATTGAATGTTTCCGTTTCAAAGCCTAAATTATTCATTATCTTTTTTATTTGATTTGTTTGTGACGGATCAACTAATATATCGAGGTCGGACATCTGCCTTAACCCTACCGAAGGATAGTAATCCATCATAACTGCACCTTTTAAAGGCAGATACCATATACCGTTTTTTTCGAAAGAATCTGTAATGGTTTTTAGTTCATTTTTTAATAAGACATTCTTTCTGACCGATTTTGCAAGCGCCTGTTCAAAAGCTTTGTTTTGAACGCCTGCAACCTGTAATGCCTTCCCTACAATAGCAGCCATTGAATGTCTTTTAGATGCACTATACAAGGCTTCCAAATCCATTGAAGAAATTCGACTCTTATCGGCCTTTTCTTCTTTTAAAACACATCCGGACAAATATATTATATTGTCAATTTCTTCTCTAATCATATGGTACCGAATATACAAAGGGCAGGGAATAAAACCCTGCCTTTATTTGTATTATTTTTAATTCTTATTTGATTTTGTAAAAAGAACAACACTTACAACTATAGCTGCAATAACAATTGCAATCGGAATTATAATAATCCAGATTTTCTTATTTCCTGTAACAGCCGGAGTGTCATTATTAGCTGTATTTTCCGAATCAGACGTTGATATTAATAATCCTGTACCCTCTGCAACCTGCATCGTTCCGTCTTCTGAAGTTACGATAGTCTGATCATTGGTTTCAGTTTTATTTGCACCTGTATCAATCGAATCTATGGTTGTGGAATCATTGTTGGCAGGTGTCAATGATGTTACATTATCAGAAGAATTTACATCGGTATTGGTTGTATTCCCGGTGTTAGTTGAGTTCTCGGGATTAGTTGCTTTTTCTGAATTGGTGTTGGCATCATCATCAGTCTCTTCATAGGAATACTCTCCAATATCAGAGTTTTCTGACTTATCATCCTTTGAACCATTATCGGTGTCTTCTCCTGTATTGTTTACAGTTTCTTTGTCAGGTTTAATATCAGGGTTTTCTACAGTTTCATCATTACCTTGCTGCTTCGATGTATTATCATCATTACCCTGTAATACCGAAGTATATTCAACCTCGATTCCTTCACCTACATTGATGTTAACATTGATAGTGTTGCAGATTACCTTTTTCAGGGAAGTCATTCCTGAAAAAGAATCATCATACAAAGTATCTACCGTTTCCGGAATTGTGATTGTTTCGATAGTATCGCAGCCGTCAAAAGCTTTGCTTTCTATTTCTGAAACAGGGCTTCCTGCAATGTTGGAAGGAATAATTATTTCTGTATCATCTCCGACATATCCACAGATTGATACATATCCTTCATGTACGTGATAATAGAAATTACCGGCTGAATACTTAGTATTGTCAGGTTCATCTGCCTTTACTATTATCGGAAAACATAAAACGCATAGTATAACAGAAAGAACGATAAAAAACGACTTCTTCATCATTTCCCTCGCAAACTTCATTTTAGTAACCATCAGATTAACTCAGTTTATTCAACGTCTTCGGCTTCACCTGATGTAACAATCACATCTTCCTTATCAAATTCTATGATTTCCATTTCTAATAATTCGTATTGTTCTTTCATTTTTTAATTCCTCCAATCACACCGATTAGCTGACTGGAATTCCTCCTTTTTATATCCAATGTAAGTTTAATATAGTATCTAAAAATCGTCAATTAACACGCAATTCACTAAAATGTCACAGAAACCATATCTCCATATATCGTATGAACATTTTCATCTTCATCGGTATATACTAAATATGCTCTGGCATACCAGGTATCTCCTGCATGAACATTAGTCTTTGTCCAGGTATATCTGAAAGTGCTTCCGCTCCAGGATCTTCCTCTGGCGTAAGTTGCCGTTTCTGCATTGAATCCGTCTCCGCTGGTACCAACCGAAGCATCTGTAGTTGCAATAATACCTGCAAGATTAATGGTACAGCCTTCCGGAACATTACTTATTGAGACAAACGATAATGTATTGTTGTTTGTATCTTTCTGAATATCAATAAGAGTTGTCGTTCCTGTTGCTTGAACCTGAGTTCCTTCATCAACATATACTGCTGTTATTTCCTCATCTCTTCCTACATAGAATGTTATATTCTTCGAGTAACTGCGAATCTCAGAATTTGCATCTACCCAGTGACTGAATTTCTTACCGTTCGGAATAAGGGATTCATCTAAAGCAACCCTAACTAAATCATTCTGGTTATATGTTCCTGAACCGCTGCCACCGTTAACCGTAACATTATAAGTGGTATTCTTCAGTTCATATACAGGATATATAATGGCTGTCATATTCTCAGACTGTAAGCCTCTTGAAATCGCTGCATTTAAAGTGTCTGTTTCGAAATTGAATATGCCATCACCATTCATATCCCAGCCTAAAGGATTATAACCGTTCTTATAAGGAATCGCGGGAATAATCATAGAGTCATCAAGCTTTAACTGATCTCTTGCAATAACCTGATCATAAAGTGATTCAAATATCAGCGTTGCTCTATTAGCCAAAACTGTATTGAACACGGCCGTAATAGTATCTGCACTTGTCGCAGTGAAAGTATAAGAGTTGGATCTGCTTAAAATCTTTCCGTAGCTGTTTTTCCAGTAAGCAAAATCTGCCGAATTGGTTGCTACAGTTATTTCTGATCCTAAAACATAACTCTTTGATATTTCCGAACTCTTTGGCTCTCCGTTAATTGTATATACGCCGGAGCAGCTGATTGTAATGTTGACACTGCCAAGAGGCTCATAAACTGCTATAAGACGTGTTGTATCCGAATAATTATTGGTAAATGTGTATGTATTGGTTGAGCAGAGAACATTTCCTGTATAGTAAGGCGCTGTATTCGACTTCTTATACCATCCCATGAAGTTGTATCCTTCAGCCTTGGGTGCATAGAGAGTTACTTCATCGCCTTTCCAGTACTGATCTGATCCTGTCAGATGAGCCGCAACAGTATTTCCTGCTTTGTCGCCGGCCTCTACTGTAATAAAGATTGGCGAATCGGTATCAGAATAAGTTCTGTTATATTTCTCCGCATATTCTTTTGCTTTTGCATTATGTGCTCCATATATTACCGTGTTCTCAGAAATTGTATGTGTGGAATCGTAGATTATACAATCAAAATTCTTGATCTCAATCTTTTCCA
>JAEEGK010003966.1_pt1 | contig 36525 bp, 28 predicted proteins | sample 8958771 | NCBI WGS metagenome assembly JAEEGK01 (sample SAMN16246547, study PRJNA631951) | gut metagenome | biome: gut microbiome; feature: rumen; material: SC-attached | host: Bos | place: Iran: Karaj | collected 2018-10 | reverse complement strand
CTGCTGTCCCCTTTGATCTCCAGAAGGATAATTACACAGAAGGACAAGAGATTATTCTTAATGCTTTTATGGAAGGAAATCCTGAAACGAAAACAGCCCTTGATGCTAATTATAAATTTACGTGGCTGCCTGGAGACGAAATAAAAATATTCAGTGCGGGCGAAAGCGCAAAATTTACAGCTATCAATTCAGAACCTTCTTCTGCGGCCAAATTCAAAGGGACAATTTCTTTCATAATGGGGCACGATGATACAGGCGATATTTCTTATTCATGGGCCTTATATCCCTACAGTTCAAGTGCTAGCTATGCTGAACCGGAAGGTATAACCAAAACGGCAGTCATAACTACTGTTATGCCCTCGGTACAAACAGCAAGTGCCGGGACTTTTGATCCACATGCGGCAGTGTCTATAGGAAGGGCTGAAACACTGGATATTTATTTCCGAAATGCTTATTCTGGTTTTTATTTTATTTTCCAGAATAGAGATGATATATCATCAATTACAGTTGAATCTGTTAATGGTGAATATCTGGCAGGTACTTATTCCATAAGGATGAATGATTCTGGCGCGAAGCCAATACCTGAAGTTGCATCTATATCAGAACAAAATCGATATAGTACAATGACATTATACGCTCCAAATGGTGGCACCTTTGAATGTAATAAAAGGTATTATCTAACGACCTTCCCCGATGTAGTATTACAACAAGGAGCAAGATTTACCGCGCATGCAACAAACGGTGAAGAAGCGACCTATACATTGGGAAACACTATATCATTGGATAGGAATCTTTTTAGAAAATTTGGTTCAGGCGGTGGGCAAAGTATTTACTTTGACGGTCGTATTGAGGATCCTGCAAACATCGCCAATGGCTCTAGCACCGGCTGGGTGAAGCCACAGACCAATCAGATCTGGTACACCACCTATGAGCATCAGGTTTTTCCTTATGCAGCATCTACTGCTACCGGAAACGTGGTGATAAGCAACACCTATGATACCGATGCCGACCGAGGTGTAATTACCTTCGCCCAGCCTCTGACAGTGCTTGACGATCAAGCGTTCTATCTGGCAAGTCCTTATGATCCTCAAGATGTTATGCTTAAGAGCGTATCACTGCCTGAGAGCGTGCAAATTATCGGCAAGGAGGCATTCCGGAATAACTGGCCTCTTCAGTCGGTGCATATGGGCAATAATGTGACAGTTATTGGTGAAAGGGCATTTGGCAATTGTCAAAGTCTTAAAGAGATTCATCTGTCAAACAGCCTGCAGGCGCTTGGTCACTATGCGTTCTCCCAGTGTATATCTTTACCGGGAATTGAGTTGCCGGCATCCCTTACAACCATTCCTGCAAAGTGGCCCGACTGGCCCGACATGTCAACGGTTAATGAGAGCGGTAATAACCCGTTCTACTTCTGTGAGCGTCTGTCCGCATTCTCTGGGCCGCTTGCCAGCGCTGACGGGGCGTTTTTACTGACGGATAATGGAGAGCGTTTAGTATCAATTGCTATCAATAATCCAGCAGTCGAGAATAATTGTATAATTCCGGCTGGCGTGAAAGTGATGGGACCTGTGTCTCTTGCCTTTGGTGGGTTCAGCAGTATTGTATTTCCTGATGGATTGGAATCCTTAGAATCGGCAGTTTTCTATCAATGCACCGATATTACTGAAATCACCATCCCGGCAAGTCTGCAAACTCTTGCTGGTGACTTCATTTCTAGCTCTACTATTCAAAAGGTGTTTATGAAGAGCCCGACACCTCCGGCTCTGACAGGAACTCTGACTGGACAATACAAATTCTATGTCCCCAAAGGTAGCAAAGATGCTTATCTTTCAGCTTGGGGCTCTCAGTATGAAAACAGAATACTTGAAAGCGATTTTCCGGCAGACAACCAGATTTATTATGAAGCGACACAAGAAGTCATATTAACTCTTCCGCAGGGATCTCCTAATGCATTTGCCCAAGCAGCCTCTTACGATCCGAATTCCGGAAAAGGTGTGTACACATTTACCGCACCATTGACAGTGCTGGACGATGTCCTGTTTGCGAATAGCCAGCAAGCCGGCGCCCTTACAAAAGTGGCATTGCCAGAGAGCCTCACGACAATCGGCTATGGAGCGTTTTCTGGTTGTCAGAACCTTACGTCAGTTACAATGGGGAACAATGTAACCGCCATTAAGGAATACGCTTTCCAAAGGTGCGGTTTTCAGGCGATTGACCTTTCGGATAACCTTCTCTACATAGGAACAGGGGCTTTTTCTGAATGCAATTATTTGACAAACATTACAATTCCCGAGAGCGTAATCAATATCACGGCAAGCTGGTCAGGAGACGTTGTTAGCGAGAATGGCTATAATCCATTTTACTTATGCCCCGGTCTTGTGAACTTCAATGGCAAGTTTGCAAGCAGCAACCATGCTTTCCTTATAAATTCGGACTACCTGATTTCTTTTGCGCCAGCCAATGCTACCCAAAAGACCAACTGCGTTGTTCCAGAAGGGGTATACGCATTATGGCACGCGTCATTCTGGAAGGCCCAAATCGAAACAATAAGCATTCCCGAAAGCGTTAACGTCATTGGCCAAAATGCTTTGGCTGATTGTTATTCCCTTCAGGAAGTCATAATCCCGTCATCAATAGTAAACATCTCGAAAGATGCTTTTAGTGATGATACAGCTCTTACCAGGATTGTAATCAAGAAGCCCACTGCTCCCGGTCTTGGTTCGAATGCACTTGACAACACCAACAGTTGCCCGATTTATGTACCCGTGCCTATAGATGCATCTTATTCCAGTGGCAATTGGGCCAATTATTCGAACCGTATAGTGGGAATGGCACCTGACGCTCCTGCATCCAATCAGATATTCTACACCCGGACGGACCACGATGCGTGTACTTATTGTTACAGCACTGGTTCTGATCTTTCACAACCCAATACAGTGGTGTCCAATGTGTACTATTACGATGCGACGCACGGGCTTGACATTGGTATCATTACTTTCAGCAATGATGTTGTGGTTCTTGATGACTATGCATTCGCGGGGCCGACAAATACTATTATATCGAACAACCGTCGATTGTCCAGCGTTACCTTGCCGGATTGCGTGGAAGTAATAGGTGACAGCGCTTTCATGTATGTTGGAGATGCTGATAACAATAGTTTCTCTCTGACGATGGGACCCAATGTCAAAGTGATTGGTTATGGAGCATTTAGATCGTCAAAGATTGCCACTGTTAATTTGCCTTACGGTGTGGAAGCAATAGGTGAATCGGCTTTCGACAATTGCCAAATGTTGACAAGTATAAACATTCCGCAAACTGTTACTCATTTCAATTGCTGGTGGCCAAACTGGCCTGACAGGAGCACTGTCAATGAGGAACCTGGCAATCTTTTCTATCACTGTCCACGCTTGAGTTCGTTCTCGGGGAAATTCGCTACTTCAGACGGAGCATTCCTTGTTAAAGATGGTATTGTGTATTCATTCGCCATGGCTAACACCGCTCAAGGCAATAGTTGCAGTGTCCCTAATGGTGTGACAGCTTTAGCTCCAAGCTCATTAGCTTTGGCACAATTCAGCCAGTTGACACTACCGGAGAGTTTGCAGACTATTGGGAACTATGCCATGAGTGGTTGTGAAAATCTATCGGAAATCTCGATTCCCAAGAATGTTACGAGCATTGGAGATGGTGCATTTAATGGTAACAGTTCATTAACCAAAATCACCATGAATAGCTATGTGCCCCCCAGCCTTGGTGATAATGTGTTCAACAATGTTCCGGTAGCATGTAAGCTTTATATTCCGGGATCAAGTCTCCATGCATATAATGAGGGAGCTTGGAGCGGCGTAGGATTTGACAGGGTTCTATATCAAACAAATAATGAACTTTGGTTACATTCTGCCGAATGTGACGGAGGCACTAATATAGCACAGAATGTAATTGGCGGCACCTTCTTTAACAATCTCACGGTTGACGTTTCTGATGCAGTGCAAGTATCAACCAATGAGCTGGAGCCGATAATCCCCATACCTTCCGGCATTAATCCTGCTTACATTAATATCGTTAGGTTCAGTGGCCCTATAACAAAAGTCGGCGCCGATGCTTTAAAAGTCACTGATGGCAGTCCTTCATGGACTTGGATATCTCTTCCTCCAACTGTTACCGAAATCGGTGCCAGAGCCTTCGAAAACTGTTCCAACTTGAAGGCATTCCCCGTGCCCGATGGCGGCGCAGCACTTACAAGCGTGGGACAGTATGCATTCAATCAATGCTGGGTTATGCCAGGAGACCTTGATTTGTCCAACCTTACCAGCGATGGCCTGGGTGTTAATGCGTTCTACATGTGCAAAGTTATTACTTCGGTAAAACTGCCCGGGTACAATATTCCCGATCGCGCTTTCTGCAACTGCTATGCGCTCACATCCGTTACTTTAACGAACAATACCTTAACCAGTATCGGAGAGTTAGCATTCCTTAATGCACGTATTACAAAGTTTGGTGTACAAGGTCTGAATTCAGGTATTGATTTGCCCAATCTTACAACATTGGGCCAGAAGGCTTTTTATGGTTCTCCTCTGACTCCTGTCAATCTTCCTTCGCTTACAACTCTCAATTTCAATAGTTTGGCTTATAATGCCAGTACGACATTGAATTTGCCTTCAATAACGAGGATTGGAACCCAGGCTTTTATGAGGATGTCAAATCTGACTTCGCTTACGTTGGGTCCTAACCTCAGTATCCTTGACTCTGATATTTTGAACAATGCCCTGGCCAATGTTAGTACGCTGACGATTACATTCCAGGGACCTCTGCCTCCAACACGGGCCGAAACGGTCTTCAACAGCGATATCGTTGATAAACTGCAGATTCAGGTACCCAACGCTTATCTGAGTGATTATCAGGCGGCGTTCCCTGGAGTAAGCATTACTGGATATTGATTTTTTAAAACCAATTAGCTCTTTTCTTCCAGCCTGGCCGCTCACTCAGCAGCCGGGCTGGATGTTTAACGCGCCCCTCAAACTTAAATTGTGATAGTCCTCCGGTAAACCAAGGTAAGATACACAGTTCTGGCGGCAAGGTGCACGAAATACGCCGCCAGGAGCAGGTGCAGGCTGGCATCGGCAGCTCCGCCCACGACCGGCCTTGCCGCAGGCCAGAGCCAAAGCCCCAGGTACCAGCAGCCGAAAAATCCTGCCAGAGCCCAGAACATCGACATAAACAGGCCCCGCGTTGCCGTAGCGCCCAGATACACCCCGTCCCAAGTGAAAGCGGCGCAACCCAAAGGCGGCATAACGAGCAGCCACGGCAGGAACCTCCTGCAGCTTTCCACCACAGTGGAGTCCGAAGTCAGCAGCCGTATCATCCCCTCGCCAAGCAAGGCGTACAGCCCTACCGACAGCACCGCGATACCAAGGCTCCAGGCAAATACGTACCGTATAGTACGCCGCAGCAGAGTCTCGTCCCGCGCCCCGATAAAACGCCCCGTAAGCGCCTCGCCGGCATAGGCGAAGCCATCGGTGAAATAGGAAAACAGCATAAGCAGCTGCATCATAATGGACGAGCAGGCCAGCAGCACATCCCCGAAGCCGGACGCTATAAATGTGTACCCTACGTATATGGCTGTCATGCAAAGCGAGCGCCCCAGCAGCTGGGAATTCATCTTAAGGAAGGGAAGCAGAGCGGACGGATTGAACAGCCCCGGCACCTCTCCGAAAGGCAGCGAACGCAGCGTGCCCCGATACTTGAAAATGCACACCAGAGTAACGTACAGCAGTCCGGCGTACTGCGCCACCAGCGTTCCTGCCGGTATGCCATCGAAGCCAAGCCCCTCCCAGCCGGCGACGCCGAAAGTCAGCAGAACCGACGCGGCAACATTCACCACGTTCACTACAAGATCGGTCCACATCGAGCTCACCGAATCCTGCATTCCTACAAACCAGCCCCTGAAACTCATAAGCAGAAGGGTGGCGGGCGCAGCCCAGATGCGTATGCTGAAGTAACGCAGGGCAAGCTCGCTCACCCCGGGCGAAGACTTCACGAGCAGCATTCCCAGCTGCGAAAAAGGCTTTTGGAGAAGCAGCACAAGCAGCGCCGCCACAAGGGCGAGACCGACGCCCCTCCAGAGTATGCGGGCGCAGTCAGCAGGGTCCTTGCGTCCGAAAGCCTGTGCCGTGAGTCCGCCCGTACCGGTGCGCAGGAAACCGAAGTTCCAATACAGCAGCGTGAGCATCATCGAGCCCACGGAAATGCCGCCGATAAACGCAGCGGCACCAACGCCGCCGTTAAGATGCCCGGCGAGCGCAGTATCCACTATACCCACCAGGGGTACGGTCAGATTGGCCAGAATACTGGGGAGCGACAAGCGCAGGATCTCGCGGTTCAGGGCCCGGTCTCGCAAATGCAGTCTCATTTCTTGCGAAGGCCGTCCTCGTACTCTTTAAGAGCGTTCATTGCCTTAGGACAAAGGATGATAATGGCGACTACGGTTACCCAGGCCATAAGACCCACGCCGATGTCGCCCAGCTGCCACACCACGTCTGCCTCGCGCACGGCGCCGAACACAACCGCCGCGAGCATCAGCGTCTGAAGGGCCCTGATGGCAATCTTCTCGCCGCGGCCCTCGTGCTTCTGGAAAAGATAAATAATGCTCGTCTCGGCGTAGAAATAATATGCCATAATGGTGCTGAACGCAAAGAACACCATGGCCACTGATACAAACTGGCTGCCGAAGCCGCGGAAAACCGAATCGACCGCGCTCTGGGTGTACCCCACATAATTGTTGGCGAGTTCGGGAGCGCCGCTGTAAAGCAGCTGCCCGCCGGAGTCGAGAATATTGTAAGTGCCGGATGTAAGTATCATCAGGGCAGTGGCAGTACATACCAGCAGAGTATCCACGTACACCGAGAACGCCTGCGCGAGGCCCTGCTGCGCCGGGTGAGGCACATCGGTTGCCGCCGACACTATGGCGCCGGTTCCCTGCCCCGCCTCGTTGGAGAAGATACCCCTCTTGACGCCCATTGCAATGGTCGATCCGAGTATGCCTCCGCACACTGGATTGATGCCGAAGGCGTTGGTGACGATGGCTTTGAGCACTGCGGGCACGTCGGCAATGTGGAAGCCCACAACTACCAGAGACAGAATGATATAGCCAAAGGCCATGAAGGGGGTAATTACGGAGGCTACTTTTGCGATGCGTTTTACCCCTCCGAATACCACCAGCCCGAGCAGCACCGCCAGGGCTATGCCCGAGGCCAGCGGCGGCACGGGGAAAGAATTGCCCATGGCGCTGGACACTCCGTTGGCCTGTACGGTGGGAAGGAACAATCCGCAAGCGAGCACCGTTATAACGGCAAAGGCAATCCCGAGCCAGCGAGCCTTGAGGCCGTGTTCGATGAAGCTGAACGGACCTCCGCGATAACCGCTGCTGTGCGAGAACTTGAAAATCTGCGCCAGGGTCGATTCCACGAATGCGGTGGAAGCGCCGAAGAAGGCCACCACCCACATCCAGAACACCGCACCGGGCCCTCCGAAGGCTATAGCCGTTGCCACTCCCACTATGTTACCGGTGCCTACGCGGCCCGAAAGGGCGATGCAGAAAGCCTCGAAGGAAGATATCCCCTTGCCGTCCTTGCCGCGGCTGAAAAGCGAGCGCAGCATAAGGCCGAAACGCCGCACCTGCACCATGCGGGTACGGAACGAGAAATACAGCCCTGCAGCAATGAGAAGCACCACCAGGGCAGGATTCCACACTATAGCGTTTACTTGGGAGATTATCTTTTCCAGCATACGTCCAAAGATAAAAAAAATTCGTAACTTTTATTTAAATTTGCATCCGCAAAAATTTGAAGCTTCAAGTCTATGAAAGCACTGAATCTACACGCTGTGGGCGATCTTCGTTACGAAGAAGTTCCCAATCCCGTAAGGGGCGAGGGTGAGGTCCTGCTCAAAGTCAAGGCCTGCGGTATCTGCGGAAGCGATATCCCCCGAATCTTCAAAAAAGGCACTTATCATTTCCCTACCATCCCCGGACATGAATTCTCCGGTCAGATAGTGGAGGCCGACCGTCCCGAACTTGTGGGCAAGATGGCCGCGGTATTCCCGCTCCTGCCCTGCCGCAAATGCGCTTCGTGTCAGGTGGGCGAGTATGCCCAGTGCTCCGACTACGACTACTACGGCTCCCGCCGCGACGGGGCCTATGCCGAATACATCGCCGTCAAAGAGTGGAACCTGGTGCCTTTCGAGGGCATCAGCTACGAAGAAGCCGCAATGTGCGAGCCTGCAGCCGTGGCCCTTCACGCAGTGGGCCTGGCGGACATCAAGATAGGTGACACGGTAGCCGTGTTCGGCGCCGGTCCCATTGGAGCGATGCTCGGACTTTGGTGCAAGGCTTCCGGAGCCTCCAAGGTGATTCTTTGCGATATCGACCCCCTCAAGGTCGATTTTGCCCGCTCTCTCGGCTTCGACGCCATCAACAGCGCGCAGACCGACGCCTCTGAATACATCCACGAGGCCACTGCCGGCCGCGGCGCCGACGCCTGCATCGAGGGAGCCGGAGCTACGCAGACTTGGGAAAGCTGCATCAAGAGCGTCAAGAGCTTCGGCCACGTGGTGTGCATGGGCAATCCTTTCGGCGACATGACCCTCACCCAGGGTACCTACAGCCAGCTCCTGCGCAAGCAGCTCACCATCCGGGGCACCTGGAACAGCAGCTACAACGACGCCCACAACGACTGGCGCACCGCCCTGGACGCCATCAGCAAACGGATCGTAGATGTCAGGCCGCTCATTACCCACAAGTTCGCCCTGGCCGATTACAAGAAGGCGTTCGACATGATCCTGGCCCGCAAAGAGTTCTACAGTAAGGTAATGTTTATTCCGGAAATGTAGAACATCGGCTGCCGCCTTCCGACCGCCTGCGCCCACGCAGCCGTGAGTGGGAGGGGCCCGGCCGTCAGGCTGGGAGGGATAGGCCTAAGGCCGTAGTCGGAAGGCGGCAGCCGATGTTCATAGTAATAGAGAAGATGAACGGAATCTGGACCATAGTGATGTTGGTCTTTTCCAACATTTTTATGACCTTCGCCTGGTACGGGCACCTCAAACTAAGCGAAATGAAAATATCAACAGGATGGCCGCTGATATTGGTCATCCTGTTTTCGTGGGGTATAGCATTCTTCGAATACTGCCTTACCGTACCAGCCAACAGAATAGGCTTCCAGGGCAACGGAGGCCCCTTCAACCTACTTCAACTCAAAGTAATACAAGAAGTGATATCACTGACCGTCTTTACCGTCATAGTGATGTTCGTATTCAAGGGACAGACCATCCAGTGGAACCACTTCGCCGCCTTCGTGTGCCTGGTCCTGGCGGTATTCTTCGTATTTTTGAAGTAAATAACTCGGCGGAAGCTTCCATTCCGCCGGGGTTCTGTTACCGCCAGTCTTCAAGACGGAGGCCGGGGATACGGTCGAAGTGCCGCGTGTTGTGGGTGACGAGGGTCAGGTCGTGGTCCAGGGCAACGGCAGCAATGAACAGATCGGTGTCTTCAATGCGCATGCCTTTCTGTTCCAACAGTGCCCGTATTTGAGCATAAGTGCGTAACGAACCGCTCAATGGGAGTGCGGTGAGTTTGCTTTCAAGCCATTCTATCTGTTGGAATTGCAACTTCGATTGAGTCTTATATGCGCCCACATACAGTTCGGCAATACAAGTCTCGGCTGTGCAGCAATTATGAAGTCCGATTTTGGAAAGTGAATTCTGTACGGATGAGCGGCCTCTGATAAGGTCTATCAATATACAAGTGTCAAGTAAATACATATTACCATTCGGGTATTTCTCTACTTCCGCCGCCTGCTCTTAATTCTTCTTCTATTTCTGCGGAGTCCCTGTCTCCCCACGGATCGGCTTCATCGTCTTTGGGGCGTGGGAGAGTTGCGAATATCCCGGTGAACGGACCGGTGAAGGGAGGTATTTTTTCGATGACCAGTTTTCCGTCCTCTATAGAGAAATGCACCTCGTCTTTCTCGTTGAGAGCGAGTTCTTTAAGTATGGAAGCCGGGATAATTACCCCTTTGCTGTTGCCGATTTTGATGATGTTGCCGTACTTGATTATCATATCTTGATAGATTTCCGGCAAAGATATAGCAATCATTTGTAATAACAAAATTAGTATATAACTGTTATAACATTCTTATTCCAATTCGAAACTGATTTCTACGTCTCCGAAGCGGCCGTGAACAGTATCTTCCTCTTCGAAATAGCGGGCAGAGAGCTGTCCGCGCCATACTATATCGTCTTTTTCGTTGTATGGCATATCCACCTCAAAGCCGTAGGTCTTTGACTGTATTTTCACTACTGCATTGCACTTCCAGTTAGTACGTGTGCCGCCGTCATCTTCGGTTATCATGAATACCAGTTTTTCGAGTTGAGGGGTAAAGTCGCCTACAAGAATGGCTTCGTAGGGCAGTTCCACACCTACGTCGCGCCGCTTTACCACTATCATGAAATCGGTTACGCTGGGGTAGAACAGCTTGAGTTCGGCGTCGGTAGTGGCGTTGAATCCGTCCACGCTGCCGCATTTTACCCAAAATTCGCTCGCTCCCCCGAACCACGAATCAAAATTGCGGTTCATTTTGAACGATTTAAGAAGGAGCCTGCGCGGGCGTGCAAACGTGACCGTACCTCCTCGCCCGTAGTCTTCGCTGACGCTGCTCTGGTGGGTTGCGGGACGCAGGGGAGAGAACTGTGCGTCGGAGTTGCTGTTGAATACCCACACCGGCACCTCGGCGGCCAGTGCCTCATCGACGAATACCGAATCGACTTTCCTCTGCCCGTCGGCGCCGATGCTTATGCGGTAGCCGTAATTGGTTTCGGATCCGCTCCCGGGGTCGAAGGTGATGACCGGAAAGGTTTTGCCGTCCCAGTGGTCGGAATAAGGCCAGTAGAGCTGGAAATCGGTCTTGGAGAGCAGACGGAGCAGGTCGTCGGGGCTGCTCCCGCGGGTGATAGGCTGCGAGGCCAGGTAATCTCTCAGAAGGTCGCGGAGGGGACTTGCATAGGCTTTTGCCGACTCGGCCTTTGATGCGGGAGAGTCGCCTACTCCGGCGCCCGGGCTGTCAATGAGGCAGCCCAGGGTGTATTCTTCGTCGTAGCCGTTGCCTGACGAGTGGCCCACGGCGTTGTAAACCTCCTGGAGATGGGTGGTTTCGAGGGGCAGGTTTGAAAACATTTTGGCAAGCCCCGGGGGCGTGAAGTCGGAGGGGAGTGTTTGCCTAGAGGGAGTTTCCCTCTCCATACAGGCGGTGAGGACGGACAGCGCAGCGGCGCAGCAGCATAGTGAGTTTTTCATAGAGCCGTTTTTTATGTGCAAAGTGACGCAAAAATAGCCGTAGCAAAAAATTTTACCACGCTTATTTTTGAAAAACGCCCTTGGAGTGACGCCTGAGGCCTATTTCAGGAAGGATACAAAACGCTCTTTTTGCCGGAAATCGCGTTGTATTTTGACATTTGCGAGCCCTGCGTTTTCAAAAAGCGCCGCGCATTCTGCGCCCAGGGCCTCGTTGATTTCGACTATTCCAAAGCCTTCCGGGGCAAGGAAGCGCAAGGCCCAGAGGGCTATGGCGCGGTAGAATACCAGCGGGTCGGAGTCGGGGACGAACAGGGCGAGGGAAGGTTCGAACTCAAGTACGTTGGTGTGCATCAGGGCTTTTTCGCTCTCGCGTATGTACGGGGGATTGGCGGTTATTACATCGAACGGCGCTCCCTCGAAGCTCTCCGGAACCTGCAGCACATCCTGCTTTACGAACGTCGGACGCTTTTCAGCAGAGGGGGCCTCCGGGACTGACGGACCTTCGCTTCGCTCATCCCTCCCACTGCGCTCCGCTTGTGGGCCCCTCCCGTTCACGTGGTCACGGGCGGCCACGGGTCCGTCAGTCCCGGAGGCCCCCTCCGCTGAAAACTGCTCCCGGGCCACTGCGAGCGCCTCGTCGGAAATATCGACTCCCGTCACCTTGGCCTCCGGACAATCAAGCGCCAGGCTCCACGCAATGCAGCCGGACCCCGTACAAAGGTCCAGCACCCCTCCTCCGCCACGCAGGCGCTCTGCCGCCGTGGCTACCAGCTCCTCCGTCTCCGGACGGGGAATCAGCACGCCCGGACGCACCTTGAACCGCCTCCCGCAAAACTCCTGAACCCCGGTCACATACTGCAAAGGCTCTCCTCCGCAAAGCCGCTCCATCGCCCCTTGCAGCACGGGCAAAGCCTCTGCGCTTACCTCCAGCCCGGGTTCAACGATATGGGCATAAGAACTGACGCCAAGCAACTCCCCGCACAGACGCGACACAATACCCGCCGCTTCCCGGGGCCCGTACAATGCTCCCAGTGCGGAGGTGCTCTCACGTATGAACTGAGAGAGAAGCACTAAGCACTCTCGATGATTTGCGACAGGAAATCGCTGAAGCTTATACCCGCTTCGCGCACCATCTTGGGCACGAGCGAGGCGCTGGTCATACCTGGAATAGTGTTGACTTCAAGGAAGTACAGCCCGTCATCGGCGGCAATGTAATCCATCCTCACCACGCCCTTGCATTCAAGCAGCGTGTATAGTTTGCAGGTAGTGCTCTGGAGCTCGTCGGTGAGTTCTTGGCTGATGGGTGCCGGGCAGATCTCGCGGCTGTGTCCGTTGTATTTAGCGTCGTAGTCGAAATACTCGTTTTCGCTCACAATCTCGATAGGAGGGAGGGCCTTCACCGAGTTGCCGTCAAAATACGCGGCGCAGGTGAGCTCGCGGCCCGTTATGCCCTGCTCCACTATTACCATCGGCCCCTCCGTAAATGCATACTGGACGGCCGATGCAAGGTCGACGGGGTCCGCTACCCTTGTCACTCCGAAGCTGGAACCGCCTTGGGTGGGCTTGACGAACACTGGGAACTGAAGCTTTTTGCACACTTCGGCGCAGAAAACCTCCAGATTGTCTCCGCGGTGTACGAACAGGTCGGGAGCGCACTTGACAAAGTCCTTGACGTATGATTTGCAAGCGTACTTGTTGAACGATATCATGCTGGAGTAGGAGCCGCAGGAGCTGAACGGAATGCCCAGCATCTCGAGGTAGCCCTGCATCTGTCCGGTCTCGCCGGGAGCGCCGTGCTGCACTATGTAGGCAAAGTCGAATTTGACTTTGGTACCCATTATTCTCACCGAGAAATCGGTCTTGTCAACCTCGGGGCGCGCCCCTTCGGGGAAGGTCTCGCGCATTGAGAGCTTGCGGCGGCGGGAAACGAGCTGCCACACACCGAATCGCGCAAATATCTCATACACATCGTATTCCCTGTCGTCTATCGCAGATGCTACGAACTCTCCGCTGCGGCACGAAACCTCCCACTCGGAGGAATCGCTGCCGTAGATGACCGCTATCGAATTGTACTTTCCCATATCAGTTGAAATAATAGTCTGTCTCTTGGTTGCTTGCCGTCTCGGAAGCGTCGGTCAGGTCTTCGTCGCCACCGAGGAAGGTGCCCGTACTGGCGCAGTCGAGGCTGAAATCGATGGTGGGCGGCGCCTGGAACTTGTCGTCCTCGCTGAACAGGCCCGCGGCCAGGCATTTCTTCATCCATATACCCCAGATAGGCAGGGCCATACGCGAGCCGTCGAGGGAGTTGAAGTGGATCTGGCGGTCCTCGCCGCCTATCCAGGCTCCCGCGGTAATCTTGGGCGTGTAGCCAATGAACCATCCGTCGGAGCAGTCGTTGGTGGTTCCGGTCTTGCCGGCTATCTCGCCCTTAAGGTTGTAGGCGTAGCGCAGACGGCTTCCGGTACCTCCGTTCACCACTCCCTGCATGAGGTTGGCCATAAGGTAGGCTGACGAGGCGCTGATGGCCTCGCGCTTGCTGTTGGTGTGCTCTGTAATGACGTTGCCCTGATTGTCCTCGATGCGGGTTACGTACAGAGGGGTGGCGTAAACTCCCCTCGAGGGGAAGGTGTTGTAGGCCGCCACCATCTCGTACAGCGCTATGTCGGCAGGACCCACGCACAGGGCGTAAACCTCGTCCACGTGGCTGTGGATGCCCATACGGTGCATCATCTGAGCCATGGCCTGGGGCCCGAACTGCTTCATCAGGAAGGCGGATATGTTGTTGGACGAGTTGGCAAGGCCCCAGCGGAGCGTAACCGTCTGGCCTATCATCTCTTTCTTGTCGGTAGAGCGCGGAGTCCAGGTAGATCCGTCCCAGTTGATGAAAGTCTGCGGGGCGCAGACGACCCTGTCGCAGGGGCTCATGCCTTCCTGCATGGCCAGGGTGTAGAGGAACGGCTTGATGGTGGAGCCCACCTGGCGCTTGGCCTGGCTTACGTTGTCGAATTTGAAATAGCGGTAGTTAGGCCCGCCCACGTATGCCTTCACGTTGCCTGTCAGCGGCTCTATGGCCACAAATCCGCAGCGCATGAACGACTTGTAGTAACGGATGGAGTCGTTGGGCGTCATGGTGGTGTCCACGTAGCCCTTCTTGTCCCAGGAGAATACGCGCATCTTGATGGGCTTGTCAAACTGCTTGACAATCTCGTCTTCGCTCACTCCGGCCCTTTTCTGGAGTCTCCAGCGGTCGCTCCACTTGCGGGCCTGGGCCATCAGGCGGTCGACCGTCTTCTGGTCGATGTCGTTGGCGAAAGGCTTGTTGCGCTTGTACTTGAGTTCCTTCTCGAACGCTCCCTGGAGGTATCCTCCAAGGTGCTCTGCCACAGCCTCTTCTGCGAACACCTGCATCTTGTAGTTGATGGTGGTGTAGATGCGCAGGCCGTCTTTGTCGAGGTTGTAGGCGCTTCCGTCGGGCTTGTGGTTCTTGTTCAGCCAGCCGTAGATGGCGTCCGTGGCCCAGCGCAGAGAGTCGGCGGAGTACTCCTCTTCGAACTCATAGTCGGCGCGGCGGGGCTTCTTGGCGTTCATATCGCGCCTGAGCATGTCGCGGAAGTAGGGAGCGTGCCCGGAGTTGTGGTCCATGAGGTGATAATCAAGGATGATGGGCAGCTCCTGCAGGGAATCCCTTTCGTGCTTGGTGATGAATCCCGCCTTGGCCATGCGCCCTATCACGAAGTTGCGGCGGCTGAGGGCGTTCTCGGGGTTGAGCACGGGGTTGAAGCGGGTAGGCTTGTTGACCATACCCACCAGCATGGCGCTCTCCTCCACGTTAAGGTCTCCCGGGGGTTTGGCGAAGAAAGTCTCGGAGGCCGACTTGACACCGTAGGCGCCGCTGCCGAAGAAGATGGAATTCAGGTACATAGCCATGATTTCATCTTTGGTATAGTCGCGCTCTAGCTTAACCGCGGTTATCCATTCCTTGAGCTTGGTGAAGACTATGCGCAGCTTGCCTGACTTCTCGTCGCGCGGATAAAGAGTCTTGGCCAGCTGCTGGGTGATGGTGGAACCGCCGCCCTGGCTGAAGTCGCCAAGGAGCAGCGTCTTTACGGCCACGCGGGCAAGACCCTTCATGTCCACGCCGGAATGCTTGTAGAAGCGGACATCCTCGGTGGCCACGGCGGCGTGCACAAGGTTTTGCGACAGCTCGTCGTAGTCGGCGTAGGTGCGGTTCTCAATATGGAAGGTGGTGAGGACTTCACCGTCCTCGGCAAGCACTTGGGTGGCAAGCTTATTGTCCGGATGTTCCAGCTCCTCGAACGAGGGTATCTTGGCGAAGATGCCCACCAGAATCAGCAGGAGCAGCACCAGTGCGAACGGCGCTATGAGGATGATCCAGAACCACTTGATTATTGTGCGTTTTGTTTTGTCTGTCATTTTTTTCGCTTGAAAACACAAAATTACTATTAATTTGGAAAAACACCTTAACTTTGTAGCCGATATTGTGAAATTATGGAATCGAATTTAGTGATAGTCGAGTCGCCCGCCAAGGCGAAAACCATTCAGAAGTACCTGGGAGACGCCTTTGTGGTGAAATCCAGTTTCGGCCATATACGTGACCTGCAGGATAACAGTCTGAGCATAGATATAGAGCACGGTTTCAAGCCCGAATATGTAGTCCCGTCCGACAAGAAGCGCGTTGTGAACGAGCTCAAAAAGCTCTCCGACAAGGCTTCCGTCATCTGGCTTGCATCCGATGAAGACCGCGAGGGAGAGGCCATTTCGTGGCACCTTACCGAAACTCTGGGGCTTGACCCCGCCAAGACCAGGCGCATCGTTTTCCACGAGATTACCAAGGACGCGATTTTGCACGCAGTGCAGAATCCGCGCTCGCTGGATATGGATCTGGTCAACGCCCAGCAGGCCCGCCGCGTGCTCGACCGTCTGGTAGGCTTCGAGCTCTCGCCCATCCTGTGGCGCAAGATCCAGAGGGGCCTGTCGGCCGGCCGCGTGCAGTCGGTAGTGCTCCGTCTGGTGGTTGACCGCGAGAGGGAAATCAATGCTTTCGTGCCCGAGCCCTACTATCGCGTGGAGGCTGTGTTCGATGTTGACGGCGTAAAGGTCAAGGGTTTGCTGGACAAGCGTTTCACCACCACCGAAGAGGCGCGAGCATTCCTCGAGGGATGCATCGGTGCCGTTTATACCGTGGGCGCAGTGGAAAGCAAAGAGGGCCTCAAAGTTCCCCCGCCGCCTTTCACCACATCGACCCTCCAGCAGGAGGCCGCCCGCAAGCTCCACCTGCCCGTGAGCACCACCATGCGCCTTGCCCAGGCGCTTTACGAGAGGGGTCTCATCACCTACATGCGTACCGACTCTACCAATCTTTCGACTCTTGCCGTGGGCACGGCCAAGAGCTATATAATCGACAATTTCGGCGCCGAGTATTCCCGCCCTCGCCAGTACAAGACGCATTCCAAGGGCGCTCAGGAGGCTCACGAGGCCATACGCCCCACATTCATCGCCAATACCGACATCGAGGGAACACAGCAGGAGAAGAAGCTCTACCAGCTCATCTGGAAGCGTACCGTGGCCTCGCAGATGGCCGACGCCCGCGTGCTCAACACCACCGTGCGCGTTGACATCGACCGCCGCAGCGAAAAGTACGCCCTGCAGTCGCTCCAGGTGCTCTTCGACGGCTACCGTAAGCTCTACAGCGAGGGGCTGGACGACGAGGACGAGGCCGACGGACAGGACGTGGTGCTACCTCCGTTCAACATTGGCCAGGCGCTCGCCTGCGCTTCGGTTGACGCCGTCAGCAAGTTCACCCAGGCTCCGTTCCGCTACTCCGAGCAGATGCTCATCAAGAAGATGGAGGAGCTGGGAATAGGCCGTCCGTCCACTTATGCTCCTACCATCACCACCCTCACCAAGGCCCGCGGCTATTTGGTGAAAGGCGACAAGGAAGGCCGCAAGATTCCCGTGTGCGACCTCTCCCTCAAGGGCGGACAGGTGCGCGAGAGCATGCGTACCGAGCTGGTGGGTGCCGAGAAGGGCAAGCTGCTTCCCACCGATGTGGGCGTGCTGGTAACCGACTATTTGACAAGCAGTTTCGCGGATATAATGGACTACGACTTTACCGCCAAGGTGGAGAAAGATTTCGACAGCATTGCCGGCGGCACCAAGGAGTGGAACAAGGTTATCTCCGATTTCTACAATCCTTTCCACCGCAAGGTTGACGCTGCTATCAGCAACAAGCAGTACAGCCATATCGAGAGAGAGATAGGCATCGACCCCGCCGACGGGCAGATGATAGTTGCGCGCCTCGGGCAGTTCGGCCCCTACGTGCAGAAGGGCGACGGTCCTTCCCGCCAGTCGGCCAGCCTTAACAAGGGCCAGATCATTGAGAACCTTACCCTGGAGGAGGCGGTCAAGCTGTTCAATCTTCCGCGCACCGTGGGCGAGTGGGAAGGCGTGAGCATTGTGGCTACCAAGGGCCGTTTCGGACCTTACCTCAAGGCCGGCGACCGTAACGTTTCGATCCCTCGCGGCAAAGATCCTCTTACCATCAGCCTTCCCGAGTGCATAGCCCTTCTGGAGGCCGACCTTGCCAAGAAAGACGCAATGGTGGAGCCGCTCAGAGAGTGGCCCGAGAGCGATATAAGTATAATCAACGGCCGCTACGGTCCGTATTTGAAGCACGACGGCAAGAACTACCGTATCCCCAAGGATGTGTCGGCGGAGAGCCTCACTGAGGAGCAGTGTAAAGAGATTATTGAGGGCGGCAGTCCCACCGTGCGCCGCGGCAGAAGGTTTAAGAAGAAATAGCTATGGCCAACACAAACTATCACATCGACGAAACCGACAGGAAGATTCTGTCGTTCCTGGTCAATAACGCAAGGATGCCTTTCCTTGAGATCGCCCGCGAGTGCGGCATCTCCGGAGCGGCGGTACACCAGAGGGTCAAGAAGCTGGAAGACAATGGAGTCATTACCGGCTCTCAGATGCTCGTCAAGCCCGGCACGCTGGGGCTGAACGTGTGCGCCTTCATTAGCATTTCTCTTTCGGAAGACAATAAGTATCAGGAGGTTACCGAGGCGCTGAGGCATATTCCCGAGATTGTGGAATGCCACTTTGTGACCGGCCGCGCCGCTCTGTTCCTTAAGGTGTACTGCATCGACAACGACCACCTTATGGAGACCATTATCAATACCATCCAGCGTATCCCTTACGTTCAGTCCACCGAGACCATGCTCTCGCTCGACCAGGCTTTCGAGCGTCAGGTCTGGGTCAAGAACTTCAAAAGTACAACTTTCCGCAACCTGTAGTCCTGCCGCTGTCCGGTGCCCTGCTGCACTCGGACTACGGCCTTCGGCCTATCCCTCCCGCAAGCGGGCCCCTCCCACTCACGGCTGCGTGGGCGCAGACGGTCCGAGTGCAGCAGGGCACCGGACGGCAGTTAGTTGTTCAGCAGGAGGCGGGCGAGGCGGAGGTCTTCGGGCGTGGTGATCTTGATGTTGAACCTCTCGCCGGGAGTGGTGCTGACGCGGAATCCGGCCCGCTCCGCCACCGAAGCGTCGTCGGTAAAAGACGTATCGTAGGGCTGCCTGTAGGCCTTTTTCAGAACTTCGGAACGGAACATCTGCGGGGTCTGCACCGCCGCCAGGGTGCTGCGGTCGGGTGAGGGTATTCCTTCAGCCATGCTCCTTAAAGTATCAGTGACCGGCACCACCGGAATGAGGCAGTCGGGCCCGCCGGGAGCACGCATTTGTTCCAGCATATTGCCTATTAGGGCGGGCGTGGCCAGCGGCCTTACCGCGTCGTGTACCGACACTATCACCCCGTCGGGCACCTTGCCCAGAGCGTTCAGCACCGAATGGAAACGCGTCATTCCTCCCTCGACCAGGGTCTGCGGGAACGATGCAGCATACTTCAGGCACAGCTCCTTCCACGTGCCTATATTCCTTTGCGGCAGCACGATTATCACCTTTGCCTCGGGGCAGGCTTCCAGAAAACCCTCCACGCTGCGCTGCAGAATCGGGATGCCTCCCAGCTCAAGAAATTGCTTGGGCGTAGTGCTCCCCATGCGGCTCCCGCTGCCTCCGGCGACGAATATCGCATATACTGGAATTTTTATCATCGAAATCTAAAAAACGTTTAGCAAATGTAGTGATTTTTGCTTAATTTTGTAGGAATATACTTTTTACCGAAAGATTATGGCATTTTCATTCCTAAACCAAGAATTGGCCATCGATCTGGGTACTGCCAACACCGTCATTTACCAGAATGACCAGATAGTGCTCGACGAGCCCAGTATCGTTGCTATCGACAATAATAGCGGCAAGTGCATCGCCATCGGCCAGAAGGCCAAACTGATGCACGAACGTAATAATCCCGGCATCCGTACCATCAGGCCCCTCAGGGACGGCGTGATCGCCGACTTCAACGCTGCGGAAATGATGATCCGCGGCTTCATAAAGCAAGTAAACAACAAGCACCGCAGCCTCTTTACCCCCAACCTCAAAGTGGTGGTCGGCATACCTTCGGGCTCCACGGAAGTAGAAATCAGGGCCGTTCGTGACTCCACCGAGCACGCCGGCGGCCGTGACGTTTACCTCATCTTCGAGCCCATGGCGTCGGCCCTCGGTATCGGGCTCGAAGTCGAAGCCCCTATCGGCAACATGGTGGTTGACATAGGTGGCGGTACCACCGAGATCGCAGTCATTTCGCTCGGCGGCCTTGTGGTTCAGGAGAGTATCCGTACGGCCGGTGACGTGTTCACCACCGACATCCAGACTTACCTTCGCCAGCAGCACAATATCCGCGTGGGCGAGATCACCGCGGAGAAGATCAAGATTGCCGTGGGCGCCGTCATTCCCGACCTCGAGGAGGAGCCCGAGCCCTTCATCGTGCGCGGACCGAATCTCATGACCGCCCACCCGGTGGAGGCGACCATCACCCACCAGGAGATAGCCCACTGCCTCGACAAGTCCATTGCCAAGATAGAGACTTCCATCCTTCACGTGCTGGAGAATACTCCTCCGGAGCTGTACTCCGACATTGTCGAGAACGGTATCTGGCTCTCCGGCGGCGGCGCGCAGCTCCGCGGACTGGCCAAACGTCTGACCGACAAGGTAAACATCCAGTTCCACGTTTGCGACGATCCGCTTCACGCCGTTGCCCGCGGCACCTGTGAAGCACTCAAAAACACCGACCGCTACTCATTCCTTATGCGATAGATGGCAAGGGCGGGGAAGTTTTACTTGGGCCTTGTAACCGCGGTAATCTTCATACTTCTGGAGATTGCCGCGATCTCGTTGCTGAAGCGCTCCTCCACCCTGCAGAACATCTGGATCAACCGTATTTCGCACAATGTGATGGCCACCAGCTGGGGCGGCCTGACCAAGGTGCGCAATTACTTCGGCCTGCGCGAGCAGAACGAGATCCTGGCCGGCCGCAACTACGAGCTGTTCAAGGAGTTGCAGCATTACAAAGAGCTCGAGAAGACCATGAACGCCATGGCCCGCCTCGACTCGGCTTCGCTCCCCTCCCGCTTTAACTACATACCGGCGGAGATTACCGCCATGGGCACCAACTCGCGCCACAACTATATCATTCTCGACAAAGGCAGCGAGCACGGGGTCAAGCCCCAGAGCGCCATCATCACGCCCAACGGTGTGGTGGGTATGATCTATGCCGTCGACCGCCGTTACTCTTACGGACTGTCGCTGCTCAACGACAAGGTCAGCGTGAGCGCCCGCATCGGCCGAGAAGGCCTTGTGGCGCCGCTCAGCTGGGACGGCCACAGTTTCGACCGGGCCATTCTCAAGGACATTCCCCTGCACCTTACCGTGGCCGAAGGGGATACGGTCCGAACCAGCGGCATATCGGCGGTGTATCCGCCCGACATTCCCATAGGCGTCACCACAGGCTCGCGCCTCATTGACGGAGCGGTCAACGTGGTGGACGTCAAGCTCTTCGTGGACTTCTCGTCGCTCCGCTACGTCATCATCGCGGAGAATCCCGACCGTCAGATAATCGAAAAGATGGAGGAATGAAGAACTACCGTTTCATATTGGTTTACTTGATAATGGTGGTTGTCCAGGTGCTGCTGGACAATTTCTTCCCCCTGTCGCGCTATGTGCTAATTTCGGTGCTGCCGGCACTCATCCTGGTGCTCCCCGTGGACACGCGCCCCATCGCGGCCATGCTGCTTTCGTTCGCCCTTGGCCTGGTGGTCGATTTCTTCTCCAACGGCATGTTGGGCATGAGTTCGCTTGCGCTTGTGCCGGTCGGCCTGGTGCGGAGCGCCGTTATTGCAGGAGTGTTCGGCGACGAGCTCACTTCGCGCGGCGATGAACTATCGGTTCACCGTCTGGGCGTGCCCAAAATGGTTCTCACTTGCCTTATACTGTGTGCCGTGTACTTTTTGGTGTACGTGTTGGTGGATTCGGCGGGCACTGTGGCATTCTGGCCCGCGGCCCTGCGGTTCGGGCTTTCGATTCTTGTGAGTACTCCGGTGTGCGTGTTTGTAGTCCGTCAGTTCAGGCCGTAAGCGCATGGAAAACAACAACCGCTCCACCAAACTGCTCATCGGCCTGGCCGTGGTGCTTCTCATTCTGTTGGGGCGCCTTTTCTATGTGCAGATACTTAACGAGGGCTATAAAACCGACGCCGACAACAACTCGCTTACCCGCGAAATGATTTATCCGCCCCGCGGAGTTATCTACGACCGCAACGGCAAACTGTTGGTAGGCAACAAGATATGCTACGAGATCCTGGTCACCCCAAGGGAGGTGCGGGAGTTTGACACCCTGGCGCTTGCCGCGGCGCTTGACACCACCGCCGACTTTGTGCGCGAAAGGATGGCCTACTACCATACCTACCGCTCCAAGATAGGCTGGCAAACGCTGACCTTCCTTAAGATGGTAAGCTCCGAAACCTACATGCGCTTTGCCGAGGAGCAGTTCCTGTTCCCTGGCTTCAAGGCGCAGGTGCGAAGCCTGAGGGAGTATCCTTTCAATGCAGGCGGAAACCTGCTGGGATACATTTCTGAGGTGAGTCCGGAGTTCCTTGAGGAGCATCCAGACTACAAGGCCGGCGATTATTACGGCCGCACCGGTCTGGAGGCGGCGCGCGAGGCAGAGCTGCGCGGCAGCAAAGGATGGCATATCTACCGGCGCGACTCCCGCGGCCGCCAGAAAGACTCGTATCACGATGGCGATTATGACGTGCAGGCCGTTCCGGGCAAGGATATTACCACCACCATCGATGCGTACCTGCAGCAGTACGGCCAGCAGCTGATGAAGGGCAAGAAAGGCAGCGTGGTGGCTATAGAGCCCTCTACCGGTGAGATTCTGGCCATGGTGTCGAGCCCGGGAATAGACGTTGATGTGCTCGCCGACTTCGGACGCCACTACGGCACCCTCTCGAAAGATAAGAACAAGCCCTTGTACAACCGCGCCGTGTCGGCATCCTATCCGCCCGGATCGGTGTTCAAGCTGGTCAACGGTCTCATAGGACTCGAAGACGGGGTGCTGCAGCCGTGGATGCAGTATCCCTGCTACAACGGCTATGTCTATACATCCAGCGGCCGCAAGCTGGGCTGCCATACGCACCGCTCTCCCCTCAATCTCGAAGACGCGGTGATGATGTCGTGCAACGGCTATTTCTGCTACGTGTTCAAGTCCATCCTCGAGAATCCCGAATACCATTCTACCGAAGAGGCCTACAGGCACTGGCGCGAGATGGTAATGAGCTTCGGCTTCGGGCGTAAACTGGGGAGCGATTTCCCCTCGGAGCTGAGCGGCAATATCCCCTCGGCCGACTTCTACAACCGCTATTACCACAAGGGCCACTGGCGTTTCCCCACCATAGTGTCGCTCTCCATCGGCCAGGGCGAAATCCTCACCACGCCCCTCCAGATTGCCAATCTGGCGGCCATCATGGCTAACCGCGGCTACTACTACATTCCCCATGTGGTCAAGGCCTCGGAAGGCGTGGAGATAGACCCCATCTACTACCAGAAGCAATATACCATGGTGGATACCCTGCAGTTCCCTAAGGTGGTGGGCGGTATGTGGAAGGCCGTCAACGCCCTCGGCGAGGGAGGTACTGCCAACGTGGCTCACGTAGCGGGACTGGATATATGCGGCAAGACCGGAACGGCGCAGAATCCGCACGGAAAAGACAATTCCGTATTCATATGCTTTGCTCCTAAGGACAATCCCAAGATAGCTGTTGCCGCCTACATCGAGAATGCAGGATTCGGCGCCAGCTGGGCCTGTCCTATAGCCTCGTTGCTGGTGGAGAAGTACCTCAGGGGCGAGATATCCGAGAGCCGGCTTGATATGGAACGGCGAGTAATGACTACCAGACTGATACGATAATGCAGGAGGACGCACTAGACAGAGGATTGAAAAAAACGGTGGACTGGAGGCTCATCGTGGTCTATCTTGCCCTGATGCTCTTCGGCTGGATAAATATCTATGCTGCGGTGCAGTCGGGGGAGCCTTCTTCCATCTTCGACCTCAGCTGCAACAGCGGCAAGCAGGCTCTGTGGATGGGGGGCGCCATAGTGCTGGCGGCCTTGGTGCTCTTTGTGATCAGTTCGTATTTCTGGGAGAGTATCAGCAATCCGGCCTATCTGGTGGTGCTGGTGCTGCTGGTACTGGTTATCTTCATGAGCCACAATGTGAAGGGCTCGCACTCCTGGTTCGAACTGGGTCCCGTCAAGTTCCAGCCGGCCGAATTGTCCAAAATCACCACGTCGCTCCTTCTGGCATCCATTATGAGCCGTCCCGGCTTCAAGATGAGCAATATACGGCATTTCATCATCGCCGCGCTCATAGTGCTTATCCCTATGCTGGTGATAGTTGCCGAGAGCGAGACAGGCTCGGCCCTGGTGTACGCAGGCTTCGTGTTCGTGCTGTACCGCGAGGGCCTGTCGGGCTGGTTCATAGGCCTCATCGGCATGGCCATCCTGCTGTTCGTGCTCACCATCAAGACCCACTGGTGGATTTCGCTCATCGTGGTGGGAGTGGCGGCTTTGTATTATTTTATTCATTATCTCCGCCGCACTTCGTCGCTGCGCATGCGCCGCAGGGTGGTGCGCAACGGACTTATAGCCATGGTGGCCGGAGTGGTGCTGGTGTTCGCCGCCGATTTCTTTTTTCACCACGTGCTCAAAGACTACCAGCGGGAGAGGATCGAAGTGGTGCTCGGTATGAAGGAGGACCTTAAAGGAGTAGGCTACAACGTGCACCAGTCGCTTATTGCCATAGGCTCCGGAGGTCTGACCGGAAAGGGCTACCTGCAAGGCACGCAGACATCTTTCGGCTTTGTGCCCGAGCAGAGTACCGACTTTATCTTCTGCACCGTGGGTGAGGAATGGGGCTTCATGGGCTCCCTGGCCGTGATTGTCCTTTACGGACTTATGATTTTCTGGATTGTGCAGGATTCCGAGAGGGCCAGGAGTTCCTTTACCCGTATCTATGGCTATTGCGTGGCCTCGTGCCTCTTTATGCATCTGTTTATCAATATTGGCATGACCATAGGGCTAATGCCGGTTATCGGTATCCCTCTGCCCTTCTTCAGCTATGGCGGTTCGTCGTTGTGGGCGTTTACAACTATGTTGTTCATCTTCATTGCTTTGGATAGGCAGGAAAAGAAATACTTCTAGTATGCGTACTGTTTCAAAAATCACTTTCGGTCTTGGGGCCGCTGCAGCCATTGCGGGCTGCACGCATCCGGGTCCGTCCAAACCCAACATTGTTTTTTTCTTTGCCGACGACATCGGCGCCGAGTGCTTCGGCTGCTATGGCGGAGTGGAGTATCAGACGCCGTGTATCGATTCGCTGTCTCGTGTGGGTTTGATGTACAGCAATATGAACGCCCAGCCGCTCAGTTCGCCCTCGAGGGTGCAGGTCATGACGGGCCTTTACAACGACCGTAACTATGTGGCGTTCGGCTATATGAATCAAGACGAGCACACCTTCGCGCAGCTTGCCCGCCAAGGCGGGTACCGTACCGCCATAGTGGGTAAGTGGCAGCTTGGCCGGAGCCGCGCCATGATTCCGCTCGCAGGCTTCGAGGAGTCGTTCTGCAGCCAGGTGGAGATGTATCTTGAAAGCCGCGGGGAGCGTCAGACCGACCGTTATGCCAACAGCATGTGGGACAACAACGGCAAGCGCTACGACTTTGCGATTTACGGCCCCGACGCCATGCAGGACTATGCCTTCGACTATATCGACCGTAAGGTTGAGGCGGGGGAGCCGTTCCTGCTCTATTATACTGAACCGCTGGTGCACACGCCCCATACCACTACTCCCGACGACGCCTTGTGGGACGACTGCTACGAGTCGCGGTTTGCCGCAGGCGCCGATACCGCTTACTTTAAGTCTATGGTCCGCTACCTCGACAAGCAGGTGGGCGCTATGGTGCAGCACCTCAAAGACCGCGGTGTGTGGGACAATACTATCTTCATTTTCTCAACCGACAACGGTACATCCACGCGCATCCTTTCGAAGACCGCTGACGGCCACGAATGGAGGGGCGGGAAAGGAGAGCCGACCTACCTTGGGACGCACGTTCCGCTCATTATCACCTGGGGCGATAAGATAGCTCCCCGCAAGGTGGATCATCTTGCCGACCTCACCGACATCCTGCCCACTATCGCCGACATTACCGGCGTGCAGGTGCCCTCGGACTGGAATCTGGACGGCGTGAGCCTGTATCCCGAGATTTGCGGCCGCGAGCCCTATGCCAAGCCGCTGGTACTGGTCCATTTCAATCCTCTCTGGCCCACGACGCCCTCTCCCAAAGCGTCCCGTTATGCTATGGACGACGATTATGCCTACTTCTGGGACGGCAGGATTTATAATTATCGTCTTGATCCGGAGTTTAAGGAGCCTCTTATGTGGGCTGATGCTCCGGAGCCGTTGCGGGAGAGGCTCGCGCCCCTTAAGGCCCGCGTTGACGAAATGCCTGATTTTTATCCCGACAAGCCCGGCGCTCCCAGGCGCTTCCCGTATAAGACATTCTACGATTTTGCTCCTCCCCAGAATCCGTTTTAGCTATGAAAGTTCTGTTTGTTGTCAATAATTACTATGCGTCCGGAAACGGCCTCTCCGCTTCGGCCAGACGTACCGTGACATATCTGAAAGAGGCAGGTCTTGATGTGCGTGTGCTGTCGGGCCGCAACCATGAGGCCGAAGAGCCGCAGCCCGACTATGTGCTGTCCGACTTCCGTGTTCCGGTGTTCGACACTCTGGTGCAGTCGCACGGCTACAAGTTTGCCAAGGCCGATTTTTCCATCATCAAGGAGGCCGTGCAGTGGGCCGATGTAGTGCATCTTGAGGAGCCTTTTATCATACAGATGGTTACTGCGCGCATTGCCCGCCACTACGGGGTTCCCTGCACCGCTACGTATCATCTGCATCCCGAAAATCTCTTCTGCTCCATTAACCTTGGAGGATGGAAGAGCCTGAATTACAATATGCTCCGTGCCTGGAGGGACTTTGTTTTCAATTATTGCACCGATATCCAGTGCCCCACTGCAAATGTGGTGAAGCGCCTTGAGAAGTTCGGCTTCAAGTCTCGCCTGCACCTGATTTCCAACGGCATCATTCCCGATACCGTAGTACGGGAGAATGTGCCTAAAGACCCTTCGGAGCCTTTCCTGGTGGTGTGCATCGGGCGTCTTGCAGTCGAAAAAGACCAGCCTACGCTGCTGGAGGCAATGAAGTATTCCAAGTATGCCCGCCAGATCCAGCTCTATTTTGCCGGACGCGGTCCGGAGGCCGACAGCATCAAGCAGCAGGCGCACAAGCTATACGAAGACGGGGTTTTGCAATACGATCCTATCTTCAAGTTTCACGACCGTGACGGCCTGAGGCATCTTGCGGCGCAGGCCGATTTGTACATCCACTGCGCAACTGTTGAGGTTGAGGGACTTTCTGCGCTGGAGGCCCTCCAGCAGGCCGTGGTGCCTATAATTGCCGAGGGGGAACTGACCGCAACGTCGCAGTTTGCCCTCGACGAGCGCAGCATCTTCCCGACCAAAGACCCCAAAGCGCTTGCCGACTGTATCGATTACTGGCTCGATCATCCTGCCGAGCGGGAAGAGATGGGATGGCGCTATGCCGCCTCTACCGAAGAGTACGACATACACAAGTCCATCGATGCCTTGGTGGAGATGTTCCGCTGCGCTGCCGCTACCAGGTCTTAGCCGAGTTTTGATTTGACCAGGGCGCGTAGGGAGCTGCCTTGCTTGAAGAGCGCCGAGTGCATGCCCACGGCAGCCGCACCCTGCACGTTGGAGGGGGAGTCGTCGATAAAGAGTATCTCTTCGGGTTTGTACCCGCTTGCTTCCATAGCCTTCTGAAAGATTTCGGCTCCGGGCTTCAGCAGGTGCATCTCGTATGAGAGGAAGAGGCCCTTGAAGCTGGTTTCAAACGGCATTCCGGCCCCGGCGAACAGGGGATATAGGATGCTCATTGCCAGCGGGTTATTGTTGCTGAGAACGTACAGATCGTATTTCTGTGACAGTTCGCGGATAAGGCGGACAACCTTTTGTTCGGGGGTGCCGTAAAACTGCCGGTGGCATTGGAGGATGGTCTCGGTGGTGGTGCCCGGTGCGCAGTGGAGCTTGATTTGTTCGACGAATTCGTCAAAGCCTATCGTGCCCCTTTCTGCATCTTTCATGAACCCCTGCTGGTGGCACGGATCGAGATACTCGGTGATGGTGCTGAAGCCCGCAATGTTACGGTAAGCCTCTATGCAGCGCTCTGTGTAAAGGTCCACCAAGACCCCTCCCATATCAAAAAAGATTGCTTTTATCATAGATACAAAGATAAATAAAAATCGTATCTTTGCACCGTGCGTTGTGAAACGCCCCTTTTTAAATCATGCCTTGGTGGTGGAATGGTAGACACGAGGGACTTAGAAAGTTCTTTGAAATAGTTATTGTAAGAGACGATATTTGCAGCTTCTGTGTCCAAATTGTCATGCTCTTACAAGTAACTATAGAGGAAGAGCGCACTTGAGTGCACTCTCTGAAAAGAGAGATGTAGAATGTCGTAAATTCAAGGAAGCCTTAACAGGTAGCGCTGATGGTAATCTTGAGCCAAGCCTCCGCACAGGAGGAAGGTGCAGAGACTAGACACGACACACCTAATGGGATAGTCCCAATGGTGAAGGAATAGTCCGGACCACAAACGTTAATGGTGGCGAAAGCCATAGTGGTAAGAAAATCCCTTGGCCCGAAACGGCCGTATGGGTTCGAGTCCCATCCGAGGCACAAACAGACTTTGTAACTTGCTAATTTTCAAGCACTTTACAAAGTCTACATTTTGTTATACCCCAGATTTGGTCACTTTTGGTCACTTTTGGTCACTTTTTCCAAACTGAATGATAATCCGGGAGACCGATAAATGTGAATTTACATTTACTGTCATTCTGAACGTAGTGAAGAATCTTTTTGGTCTGCCTCAAAATTTTTTGCTATATTTGTGGGATTAATTAGTAGTGTTATGAAAGAAAAATGGGCTTATACACTTCCTGAATGCACTGTGGTGACAGTGGCGCAGGAGAATGTAATATGTGCAAGCTGGGGCCCTCAGCAAACCGGGAACCGCAGTGATTATTCTTATGGCGGCAACTGGGGCATGATTGGTTCTGACGATTAAAACGGGGGTAAAATGATGAGAAACACAACCTTGTTGTGCTGCTTGGCAGCAGTCATTACTGTATCTTTATTCACTTCCTGCGACAAGTCGGAGTCTTTTTCACCTGATATCACTCCGGAATCTCCAGTTTATACCATGACGGTCAAGGCCGGGAAAGTCGCGACCAAGGCTTTGGCTTTGGGGGAACACTCTTCCATTTCGGCCACATGGACAGAGGGCGACATCATTGAGGTATGGACCGCAGACGGAACGACAACCAAGTACGGTACCCTTACTGCGGAAAGTGGCGGCACTGCCAGCACCACCTTCACGGGTGAGCTGGACGCAGCCCCCCAAAACGGAGAAGAGCTACTTCTTAAATACGGGAGCCCCGATTACGCCTCTCAGGATGGAACGCTGACAGGGAATGCAAAGAGCATCGACAAAATCTGCGATTATGCGCTTGCCACTGTTACCGCTACTGTAAGCGGAACGACGGTTATCACCACTGATGCCGACTTTGTGAGCCAGCAGGCCATTGTTCGCCTCCAGCTGTACCGTAAAAATGACGGAGCGGCTCTTGTCGCAAAAAAATTCATCTTGCAATTTGGAGGGACGACCTGTACTATCACCCCCTCCTCTCCCACAGACTTTTATTATGTGGCCATCCCATGTGGCGACGACGCCAACGTCTGGACAGACTTCGCCATCAGCGCTTTTGAAGAAGGTACAGCCGCCTGGTATGAGATGAACGCTTCGATGCCTCTGGTAAGGGGAAAGTACTTTACTGCGCAGGCGTCACCTGCTCAGCTTACCCTCTCACGCATCAAGAGCCGGATCAACAAGGGCACAGACTGCCGTAAATATGTGGGATGGGAAGTTTATCCCAGCGGAACAATCGCCCCCAAAGGCGCAAATCCCGCGGTCAGGATCGGATATATTGCCTATGTCTCCTCCAGCGCGGTTGATCACGACTTCCCTGACAGCCGGATTTTTGTCCTGGCGTCATCGGATGTTTCCTACGGAGGAACCGACAATTTTATCTGGGGGCATAGTAATGTTTATCGGGATATAGCGGTAGGTCGTCATAAAATAAATCCTTATGATTATCCTTATCATCCTTATACCGACGATTATGGATACGACAATACCAATATTCTTCAGGATTATGGTTTTGACGCGCATCCGGCTGCCTATGTCGCTTGGAACTATGGTGCCGAGCGGCCCGAAGGCGCCAGCAACTGGTTCTTGCCGGCTGGTATGCAGTTCTATCGCTTGGTGGGAGGGGAGGGCACCTCTATCACCAACAAATGGGATTTTTTCGACAAAATGGACTTTAACTTGAAGCACGATTTCGCTCAAAATGATGATGGTTACTGGACAAGTTCAGAATCTGCCTCTGATAATCCCACTTACTGGGGTTATGCTTTCTATTTATCTACATCTACATCTATATACTGGGATGTTTATGAGGGACCTGGGGATCAAACATCGACATATCGCTTTGTGCGTGCTGCTTTTGTGTACTAGACTGCAGTTCCATTGAAACCTCGGCGCTCACTTCGGTGAGCGTTTTTGTTTTTTGAGTGTCAAACTTGTTTGCATTTTTAAATAGCCATGAAACGGGAAATTATCCGATCAAAAAGGCTTAAAACGCTTATACACTGCCAATTGTATGGACCGGCAGGAGCACCCGATGGCCAGTTGGCGCTCAGAACGAAGATAACGTCAAATCTCGATTTATCTAACTGTCAAAGATAATCATTATTCTCCAGACCCTTTCGAACTAGATAGTTATTTCGGTCGCATTTGGTCGCATTTCAGAAAATTTGGTCGCATTTGGTCACTTTTGCTTCCAGCAGAAGAGCAGAGAGACCGACAGATAGGTATTTACACCTTAATCTTTCTTATCAGTGAGAGGTCACCGCTGGACAGAGCCTCAAAGTTGGCCTCGATCTTCTCGATGTCCCAATCCCACCACTTTAGGGCCAACAGATAGTCGATAAAATCGTCATCAAAACGCTTTCTGATAACCCTGCAGGGATTTCCGGCAGCAACAGCATAAGGAGGAATGTCGGAGGCCACGACAGAGTTCGCCCCAATGATAGCTCCATCCCCAATATGAACACCTGGCATCACGGTCACGTTCTGACCTATCCAGACATCATTACCCACAACGGTGTCACCCTTAAGTGGGAGCTCGTCTTTTACTGGTGCTATTGCGCTACCCCAGTCTCCGCCCATTATGTAAAAAGGATAGGCCGTCACTCCATCCATTCTGTGATTAGCGCCATTCATTACGAACTCTATCCCTTTTGCTATGGCACAGAACTTCCCGATTATCAGTTTGTCGCCGATGAAATCGTAGAAGTGGGTGACGTGCGCTTCAAATTGGTCAGCCCCATCCACATCGTCATAATAGGTATAGTCCCCAATGATGATACGGGGATTCTTCACCACGTTTTTAATGAAGCATAGCCTTGGCAGATTCGGATTGGGAAATGCCGAATTAGGATCTGGTCTTTTAGCAACTTTGCTCATAATGAAATCATCATCAAACATACAAAGTTACTACTTTCTTTTGATAGGTCAGATTATACCAATTTCTGAAGTCTCAACAGCTGAAATAAAAGGTCATAGAATTCGGTCACTTTTGGTCACTTTTTTCTTTCAGACCAAAGAACCAAAGAGGCCGATAAATGTGAATTTACTTCTTACACCATCTCTCAATGTAGCCATAAGCATCACCTTTAGGGCCTTCGTAGCCACTGCCAAAATTGTGCGACTTAAAATACTCAATTCTTTCCAAAGCTTGTTTGGTGTTTCCTGAGTGTATATCCATCATTAGATCGTAAATGCGGTTCGTTCTTCCAGATGGGCAAAAACTATCTGGATTGGGGTTCTCGCTGAGGAAATGGGCAATGTCTGCCTCTACAGTACTGAACGTGCCTTCCCATCGGGCGATCACATCATCTTCTGTATAAACTGGAATTTTGGCTGTATCAAAGACAGCGTACTCCTTTAATTTTACATCTGAAACAGCAAAAGCTCCATTACCTCTTAAGCTTTTAGGTGCTTGTTTGTTTTCTGGCATCTCAAATATGTCCCACCATAGGTCATCAATGAAGTATGGCTTCACGGAAAGCTCAACCTGCTCCAATACCAAATGACATAAGCTGAAATAGTAGCCAGAATCTATTTTCCAATTTAGATAGTCGTTTTGTTTCCAACCATACTTCTTTGCTACTTGCTTCCTGCACTTAGTTGAGACTTTCTCCAATGCATTACGTGCCCTTGATTCTTCTCTGGTCATAATTATAAATTCCGATTTATCTAACTCTCAAAGGTACTGATTTTCGACCACATTTGACCACGATTTCTAAAGTTGACCACATTTGACCACATTTTCCGGGGGCTATGGTGAAGGTGTTCAGACAAAACCTAACCAATTATAGCTCAAAAGTTTAGGTGGTCCAAATAGTCACCTGTTACTCCACAATAGCCACCTATGCATTTAGTCCCGCCCGAGGCACATGAAAGAGCGACGCGATGCGCCGCTCTTTTTGTTGGCGTTACTTCAGGTATGCTAGTAGCGGGCGATGGCGTCCATGTCGATGGCGAAGCCGCCGTAGACGGCGTAGCGGGTGAAGGCGAAGTTGATGCTGAACCACTTGAGGGGCTGGATGGAGATGCCTCCGCCAAAGTTGAAGTAGTGGACGCGGGTGCCCGGAGTGACGGTGTATGTATGATACACTGAACTTGATTCCTCCCCGGTGTTGATATTGATTGTGGACGCATCCGTAATGCCCTCGTTGGTCTGGGCGTAGCCAACGAGCGGCATAACGCGGAACCAGCGAAGGATTGGGATCTGGTAGCCCAGGCTTATGTTGAAGAACTCATCGTCATTCCACTGGGTGTCGCTGAACTTGCCGTCATATTTGTGCTGGGCATCCGTTTTGTTGAAATCCAGGTAAACGCCCCAAGCAAGCATGTTCATGCCCATACCAAAGCGGGCATACTGGGTGCTGAAGGCCATATGGCCAAAATTCAGGCCCATCTCGTAGCGGTGGACGTTGCTGGAAAAATCGAAAAACTGGGCGTGGGCGCATACGGTGGCGGACAGGAGCACCAGGGAGATGATAAGTCTCTTCATATGTTTGTAATTAAATAACAGCACTTTAAATCCCGCTGAAACTTGAAAAACCGCCGTCCACGGGAAGGACGACGCCGGTGATGAAGGAGGCGGCGGGGGAGCAAAGGAACTGGGCGGCGCCGTTCAGTTCGGTGATGTCGCCGAAGCGCCGCATGGGAGTTTTGCCCATCACTTTCAGGGAGCGTTCGGTGAGGGACCCGTCCGGATTGAGGAGGGCACTACGGTTTTGCTTGCCGATGAAAAAGCCCGGCGCAAGGGCGTTGACGCGAATTTTTTCGCCGTATTTGAGGGCCAGTTCGGCGGAGAGCCACTTGGTGAAATTGGACACTGCGCTTTTGGCTGCGCCATAGCCTCCCACACGCGTCAGCGCATCGTATGCCGCCATGGAGGAGATGTTGAGGATGCATCCTTCCTTCTGCGCGGCGAATTTCCTGGCGAAAACCATGCTGGGATACACCGTACCGTTGAGGTTGAGGTCCACAGCCTTCTGCCAGTCTTCCGGCTTCATGTCAAAGAAGTGCTGGTCAGGCATCACGGTAGCGCCGGGGACATTGCCGCCGGCCACGTTGATGAGAATATCCACGCGCTCCAACTGTTCGGCGATGCTCTCCAGCCCGTCGATGTCAAGGACATTGCATGCGAATACAAGTGCCTGCGGCCCAAGTGTTTCCTTTGTAGGGGAAACCTGCTCTTCCCGGTGTACCAGCGCCACTACGGTAGCCCCTTGGGCTGCGAAATGGCGGGCGATGGAACCGCCCAGAACGCCTGCAGCGCCCGTGATGACGGCCACTTTCCCCTTTATGGAAAACAGTTCGTTCATATCATTGTTCTTTTGATTTCATCCCTTACGGCGGCCATCATGCCGTCTACCTGTCCCAGGGCCAGCATGCGGCCGTGGAAGCTGTAACCCGGGTTGTATCCAGTGTCTCCCAGCATATTCTTTCCGTGGTCTACACGCATGGGGAGGCTTGGATCCGTCTTCTCGAAAATACGGATCAGCTCCACCAGATTGGCCCTTCCGGCCGTGTGCGGAGCCTCGATGAAATTGCCTCCCGGAAGGATGTCGCAGCTTCTCAGGTGCACGAAGCGGGTGCGTGAAGCGAAGCGTTTGGCCATGGCCATGACGTCGTTATTCGCACCGGCGGAAAGGCTGCCCGCGCAGAATGTGAGCCCGTTGTGCGGATTGTCCACCGCCCGGAGGAACCATTCTATATCATCGGCTGTGCTAATTATTCGCGGCAGCCCCAGGACGGGCATCGGAGGGTCGTCCGGATGCACGCATAGATGAACGTCGTACTCATCGCATACAGGCATCACGGCCGACAGGAAGTACCGGAGATTCTCCCGGAGGTGATCCCGTGTGATGCCGTCGTATTTACTTAGCAGGCCCCGGAAAGTCTCCACCGGATCCGCTTCCTTCCCGGAAATATTGCCATTGACGAATCCCTGAGTCTTGACGATGATATTCTCTACCAGGCGTTGCCGGTCCTCCGGTGTCGCATCGGCTTCAAGCTTTTCCACCCTTGAGAGCACCTCCGGCGGATAGTGTCCCTTCCTTCCCAGGACGTGCAGGTCGAACCAGGCGAATTCCGCCATGTCGAAGTAAAGGCTGGTAGTTCCGTCCGGCCATTCGTGCTCCAGGTCCGTACGGATCCAGTCGATTACCGGCATGAAGTTGTAGCAAACGGTCCTGATGCCGCATCGTCCCAGATTCGTGAGGCTTTGGATATAATTGTGAATGAGTGTGTCCCGCTCAGGCCCTCCGTATTTAATGGCTTCCGAAACGGGAAGGCTTTCCACCACGCTCCATCTGAGGCCTGCTGCCTCGATGAAACGCTTCAAGTCCTCAATGGCTTCTACGCTCCAAACCTCACCGCCCGGCACATCGTGAAGGGCAGTAACAATGCCCTCCACCCCAATCTGCCGGAGCATCTCCAGCGTAATCCGGTCATTCCGTCCGAACCATCTCCAAGTTTTTTCCATATCAATTGCTTAGCCGCCGTAGGTTTTGCAAATATACAAAAAATAGTAGTACCTTTGTTTCTGACCAAACAAGTGAACACAATGGCAGATTATCCCCAGATTGACCTCGTTGCCTGGCACCAGACCGGCCAGGGTGGCAACGGCACCACGTATGAGAATCCGGAGCATCCGGACGTGATCCTCAAAGTTAACAAACCCGGCCTCAACACCTTTGAGGCGGTGAAGAAGGAGTTCGACGTGTCCAGGGCGGTCGAAAGCCTTGGCATCGCCGTTCCCAAGATGCTGGAGTTGGTGCGCGTGGGCGATGCCTATGCCACCATATCTGAACGCATCAAGGAAAAGAAATCCCTTTCCCGTATCTGCCATGACCAGCCGGAGCGTATAGAAGAAATGGCCCGCCTCATGTGCGAAAAGGGTAAGGAGCTCTTCTCCACGCCCTGCAACACGGACTTCTTCCCCAGCCGCAGAGAGCAGCTTCTGAGGGCCGTGGAAAAGGTCCAGTTCATAGGCAAAAAGAACAAGGCCGTCCTGGCCGCTTTCGCCAAGACCGTCAAGGACGTAAAGACCTGCAGTCACGGAGACTTCAACACCGGGAACCTGATTCTGGCGGGAGAAAAGTGCTTCTGGATAGACCTGGACCGCTTTGGATACGGAGACCCTATGTTCGACATCGGCCACCTCTACCAGATCTGCAACACCTACGCCCCTATGAAGCAGGTCCAGGACATTTTCCATATGACCGAGGCCCAGCTCCGCTTCTTCTGGGACGCCTTCGCAAAGGCATACACCGGAAAGGAAGACCACAGGGATTTTGACGATGAGGCCGCCCGGTTCGCCTGCCTGGACATGGTGCTCCGCTACGAGTTCCAGAAGTCCAGCCTGCCGGAAAGGCTCTTTTTTGCTGTCCATATACGCCGCCTCATATGCAAGTTCTGAAAGGCATCGTCAACGCCAGAGACCTTGGAGGACTTCCCGTCCAGGGCAATCTGCGGGTAAAGGAAGGCCTCCTTCTGAGGACGGCCCACCTTGCCGATGCCACCGACGCTGACATCCGGTACCTCGCTGCCCTTCCTGTAGTCAAAGTAATTGATTTCCGCAAGGACGAAGAGAAGAAGGGCAAAGAGAACAGGACCATTCCGGGAGCAGAGTACATAAGCCTCCCGGTGGACGCCACGGGGAACGCGGCTGCCCTGGCCACTGATGAGGAAAAGAAGAAGTTCACCCGCCATAAGAAGTTTGACGTCAAGAAGATAATCGTCATGGCGGCTTTTAACGAAAAGGCAAAGAATGTGGCTGCAGCAATGTATCCCACCCTTGTTTTCGACCACGAATGCCAGGCACGGTTCGCCGCATTTTTCAGGGAAATCCTGGCCACGGAAAAAGGC
>JAEEGK010003964.1_pt1 | contig 36534 bp, 32 predicted proteins | sample 8958771 | NCBI WGS metagenome assembly JAEEGK01 (sample SAMN16246547, study PRJNA631951) | gut metagenome | biome: gut microbiome; feature: rumen; material: SC-attached | host: Bos | place: Iran: Karaj | collected 2018-10 | reverse complement strand
GGTACTTCATACGCAGGTCGTCGCCACCGTCGGTGTTGTCTTCAATGGTGAAGGGCGGCACTTCCGACGGGTTCAGAATGGTGAGCTGGCTGACGGCAATCTCAATGTCGCCTGTGGCCATTTTCGAGTTTTTGCTCTCGCGCTCAATCACTTTGCCCTCAACCTGAATCACAAACTCACGGCCAATGGCTTTCACCTGCTGAACAAGTTCGGGTTTGTCGGCGTCGAAAACCAACTGGGTGATTCCGTAGCGATCGCGCAAATCGACGAAGGCCATTCCGCCCAACTCGCGTGTTTTCTGGACCCAACCGCACAATGTGACGGTCTGGCCTATGTTAGCGGCATTGAGTTCGCCGCAAGTGTGTGTACGATACATATCGAATTTTATTTTTTACGGGGGCAAAGGTAAAAATGAAAACGAAAAGATTAAACGGAAACGTGAAGGATATTGGGATGCTGACAGCACAAAAAAACGTGAGACCGTTATTTTTTTTAGTCTCACGCTTTTATAACGTATTCTTGTTTTATCCTTATAGAAGACTTGTTAATCGTCTTAGTTGAAGAACTTATACTGTGTGCTTTTACCATCTTTATTGGTAATTGTAACAACCATGTCTGTGAACAGGAATTTTCCTTTGGGGTTAGGAGTGAAATTATTATTATTTTCAATTCCTGCAAGGTCTATCTCGATACCTATACGATCTTTTCCCTTTGGCCCAATTTTGCCTCCGAATGTGTAATGTGTGTACGTAGTTGTTGCTTTGTGAAATTCAAATTGCGACAAAAGATCCTGATTATTCTCTCCAAAAATAATTTCGGTATTATCTTCATTCGCCCATTGATAATCTACTTGTTTAAGATAATTAACAGGGGTATAGCCAGTAACAAAACGGAATGAAGCTTCTGTGTCCTTTTCATCTTCCGGTTCCCATTTTACGTCGAACATAAGTACAAAGTCATTATCTTCAGTTTGATATTCCAACTCGGTAAGAACAACGCAAAACTGTATATTCCATGCATGTTCAAGGCTTTCATTGTCAATTGATATCTTGGCCACTTTGTTTTCCACCACTCCATCTGTTGTTCCTTGTGTGAACCAATTGGTTGTGCCGTCGTAAAAACTATTTATTGCTAATTGTACATGTTCGAACCAAGCTTCCAAATAAACATCTTCCGTCACAAGCAGTTTCCGTGGGTTATCGGTGTTGCCGTCGCTCCATTGTTTGAATTTGTAGCCTTCGTATGCTATGGCTGTGAGCTCAACAGTCTCACCAATCTTGCGCATGTTTTCTTCACCTTCGCCTGAAACTTCAACATGGCCCATGGTCGGATCGGCCGTTGCGCCTATTAAAACCGATTCCCGACCAGAGCTATTAAGCGTTTGGGAAAGGATGAAATTATTGTAGGATGCATAATTTAGGCCTATTCCGGAAGGGAACACGCAGAAAGCAAAGTATGAATTATCATCGAAAATGGCATCAACACTGTTTTTTGATACTCGCGCACAGCAGCTGTCAACAGTTGTAACAGGATGCCAATAGTGGGGGGACTCATAAAGTTCTTTTTGGGTGTCGTCAAAATACACAGGTGTGACGAATACATCGTATTGGGTACATATTGCCAGACGACCGCCGGCATAAATCGTGTATGGTTCCCAACTTAAGTTATAACTGGTGTCAGTAACTACAACTTCCACCTGGCCGTTACCAAACACAGTAGATACCTTGGCCTTGTCGGTATTCATGCTGTCGTCGTCGCACGAAGCCACAAGAAATATTGCGGCAACAGCCATATATATCAATCGTAGTGTTTTCATATCAGTATCAGTCTTTTATGTTAATGTTGAGTTTTACGCCCACACTGAATATGGTGGGGCGCTGGTAGTTTTCTCCCTTTCCGAAATCGATACCGTCATAGATTTCGGGCTCGTCGCCGGTGTATTTGGTAAACACATACGGATTTTGAACAGCTAAATAGGCGCGTCCCGACAGCATTCCGAGATTGCGAATCTTGTAGCCAAGCACAATATCGTCGATGCGCAGGAACGATGAGTTGTGGATATCGCCTGTGCCAGCGTATGGTGCGGTTAAGTTGTAGCGGTCAAGGCTGGCGTGCGAGTCGATTTGCAGATAGGCGCCCATTGCTTCAAAATAGGTGTTCAGTCCGGCAATAACCGTTGGCAGCGGGCTGAAGTTGGACATATCGCGGTCCTGCCAGTCAATTTTGCCGTCCGACAAATAGCCTTTGTCAATATAAAATCCGGGAATCGGCTTGCCATTGTCGTCGTAGACTGACTCGTAAACATTGTAGGTCATTGGCTTGTCGCCAATAGCGTGCGGTTCGTTCCTTTGGCTTAGAATTTTGTTATACGCGTTGCGGTCCGATGTGAAACTGATGTTGTATGCCGCATTGCCGCCAATGCACCATTTCACGTTCTTCGAGTTGAGAATCTTCACGCCAACCGACAACTCGCCGCCGACATTGGTAAGTGGAATTTCCTGATTGTATTTTCTTATTATTATGCTGTCTTGGAAGTATTTATCATTATCATCTTTCCAGAAATATTTATGCGTATTGTGATGGACGTAGAAATTAGCCGAGCCGTAGGCGCGTTTCTTTGAATTGCCGAAGTCGACACCCAAATTATAAGTTATTGTCTGGAATTTGCTGAGTTCCACGGGCTTGTCGCCCACAGTCAGTCCCAGAATGCCAACGCCCATATGCAGCATTGCGCTATTTGTTGGTCTTACGCCCATCGAGAACGCACTTGAGAGATTGTTGTAATCAGGGTGAATGTTGTAGCGGCTGTTGATGTTCAGGAAGAACCGCCCGAGAACCGTATTGAACTGGCCGTAAAGTGCTTTCGAAGCTTGGTCGGCATCGTTATTGTCAAAAAGACGAGCACCAACCTTCAACTCAACGTAGTTCTTGTTTTCGAACTCGTGGTTCAGGTCAAGGTTGAAATCGTAAACCAACCCGATGTGTGAATGCGAAGTATCCTTCAACTGTTGTTTCCCAACGATGGAATCTTTCCATTTCTCGTCGCTATAAGCGTAGTTTGCGAGAAAATTCACATGCAAATCGTCAAATGAGTGAACCGAGTAATCGGCTTTAAATATTCCTTGGAAGTTGCTGAAATCCTGTTGGTTTTGATTTTTACTGCCATCGTTTTTAACGCTACGGAAGAATCCGTTGACATTGATTTTCAGATGTTCGTCGAGTAGGGTAGGACCAACCCAAAAACTTGCCGAAAGACGGTCAGACCCGGTTTTTTCCATAGTGCCGTTTATGGCATTGTAGCCCAGCGATGCGCGATATGGCATTGGTCCGGCCACGCCGGCTACGCTGGCATTGTGCTTGGTGCTGATTGAATTTTCGTAATTGTCGGCATCGTTATTGGCAATGTTGTACGACACGTTGCCGTCGTAACTTGCGCTCAAGGTTTTGTTACCAGCGCGACGGGTGGTGATAACCACAACACCGTTCGAGCCCAAATCGCCATAAGACGCGGTGGCGGCAGCATCTTTCAGTACTCTAATCGATTCAATATCATTCGGGTTTAGCGCTTCAATGGCAAAATCTTCATCGAAATAAGCGCCATCGACAACAAACAACGGCTTTTTGTTTTCGCTTATTGACGAATAGCCGCCGCGCAGGCGATAATCGACGTTGCCCCATGGATTTCCGCCTTCCGACACAATTTCTAATCCAGGTACGCGGCCAAGCATGAACTGGTAGACATCGGTCTCAAGTCCGGTGGCTACATCGTCGGCCATAATCAATGTGTTGGCCGTTGTAAGGTTATAATAATTGTCGTTGCCGTAGTAACCTTCGATATCATTCGCCAAGACTGGTTTAAGTTGCAGATTGGCAGTTGCCAGGTCGCGTACCATCACTTCAAGATTCTGATAGCCATTGAAAGTGAAGACCAACACAGCACTGGAATCAGGAACGTTGATGTTGAACTCGCCGTTCAAACCCGAAATGGTTGAGATGGTGGTGCCTTTCACATAGACGTTGGCACCAATGAGCGGCTCACCGTGGCGGTCTTTCACAACGCCGCTCACTCGACCCTGGGCAAATACAGCACTCGAAACAAGCAAAATGCCAAAAGCAACCGATAATCGTTTTAACAAATTCATAATTAGTGTGGTTTTGAAAAACTTTGCAAGATAAGAGATTATTCTATAATCGCCAATTCCTAATTAAAATTAAAAAAAACGCCAATGCCGAAGCACTGGCGTTCTATCACAAAAATCTAATTTATATTGATTTACACCAAATGCGCAATCAGGTCTTCGCGGTCGCCGGGCAGGAAGTCGATGACAGGAATCTCGACCATTGTGTAGCAGCCAGGTTTCTGCTTCATTGCTGCGCGTGCTGAGTTCACAAGCACTTGGCCGGTGAGTGCGGGGTTGTTGATTTTCATCTTGAATTCAAAGAGCTGGTTCTGTGTCTTGCCCGAAACGCCCTTGCGCTCAAGCAGAACGCCGTGTCCCATGTCGCGGCACTCGTCGACGCTGGCAACGGGAATCACGTGCAGCTCGTCGTGTGCGAAATAGTCGTCGGCCTTCAGCTCATCGTAAACCTGCTGGGCGGTGAAGCCTTCTTCAAGCTCAACGTAAACAAGTCGGCTGTGGATACCGGCGCCTTGCGGCATTGTCATCGAGAGAGCGTTCTTAACACCTTTCTTCGAGCGGGCCACAACCGAGTGTCCCATACTCATTCCAGGACCGAAGTTTGTCCATGTAAGTCCCTTTGGTGCAAGGCTTTGCATCAGCGTGCGGACAATAGAGTCCGACCCCGGGTCCCAGCCAGCCGAGATGATTGAAACGGCGTTGCCGGCCTTTGCGGCTGCATCGAGCGAGCGGCGCAGCTGAACTATCTGTGTATGAATGTCGAAGCTGTCAACTGTGTTGATACCTAGCGCCAGGCACTCTTTGGCGTGCTCTTCAACGCTGCGGGTTGGTGTCGACAGAATGGCAACATCGACATCTTTCAGCTCTTTTATCGATTTAACAATTTCATATCCTGCAAGTTCTGCCGGACAATCGGCGGCGCCGTTGCGGCGCACAATACCGGCCAGTTCCATATCTGGCGAAGCAAGAAGTGCTTCCAAAGCGTAACGGCCAATGTTTCCATAGCCTACAATCGCAACTCTAATCTTTTTCATATCAGTAAAATTTTATGGCGCAAAGAAAAAAAGAAGTTGTGCGCACGACAATTTTTTTTGGCGAAGCGGATGGCGTGTTTTAATGGATGATAAATTGATTGATTGTCAATAATCTACACAGTGCCAAAACACTGATTTGCGAATACGTGATTAACTGATTTTTGGACGTAACGGACAAAATTGAATATAAAATTACTGTAATAATTTAGTAATCATATCTTTGCCATTTTATTTAGAACTATGGCTATTACAATCGTCATCACGGTTATATATATATGTGCGCCCGTGCTTATTGCCGTGGCATACCAGCGGTGCAGATTTGTGCAAAAGGCAGGAACAGTGATTGTTGCGTATGCAGTGGGGCTGGTTCTGGCGCTTGGCGGATTTGTCAAGATGGGCAATGTACCCGCACTCGAGTCGGCGCAGAACACCATTATGGATATTTCGGTGCCACTGGCCATTCCGCTGATGCTTTTCAGCTGCAACTTCAGGCTCTGGACCCGTTCGCTGCCGAAAACAATGCTGGCGCTTGCGGGTGGACTGCTGTCGATAATCGTTGCTGTGGCTGCGGCTTTTGTGTTGTTTCGCGATTCTGACATCGCCAGTCTCGACCGCATTTCGGGCCTGATGATGGGCATCTACACTGGCGGCACGCTCAACTTTTTCGCGCTCGGCTCGGCTTTGCGTGTCGATGAGTCGGTGATTCTGCTCGTCTACGCCTTTGAGATGCTTGTAACTTTTCCGCTGATTATGTTCATTGTGGCCGGCGGCTACCGGCTTTTCCGCCGTCTGCTGCCATTTCCCGACGAGTCGCTGGACACTGTATCGGCAGTCGAGCACAACAGCGATATTGAAGATTACAGCCATTTTTTCGCACGCCACACATTTGGCCATACCATGTTGGGGCTGTTGCTTGCGGTGCTTTTTCTGGCGGTGGCGGCGGGCTTATCGCTGTTGATTACCGGTGTTTTGAGTGAGCTGGTTATTATTCTGGTAATCACCACATTGGCCATAGCTGCATCATTTTCTGAAAAGGTGCGCACATTGCCCAAAACATTCGAGTTGGGAATGGTTTTCATACTGATGTTCAGCGTTGTGGTGGCATCGAAGTTCGATGTCAGCTGCATCAACTCGTCAGCGCTCACGCTAATGTGTTTCGTGCTGACAATCATGTGTGTGACCGTTGGCCTGCATCTTCTTTTCTGCCGCATTTTCCGCATCAGCGGCGATTTGTTTACAGTTGCAAACATCGGCTTGCTCTGTTCGCCGCCGTTCATTCCGCCCGTTGTCGGCGCAATGGGAAACCGCAAGGTGCTCATAAGCGGCATTATAATTGGCCTTGTCGGCTATGCCATGGGCACTTATCTGGGTGTTGGAATGGCGTATCTGCTGAAGACATTCATTGATTGAAGGATTGGAATTGATGATATGAAACGCTTGATAATCATTGCAATGATTGCCATGTCTGCCGCTTCGGCAGGTGCGCAAAGCGAAGCAAAAACCGGCTGGACGTTCGGTGTGCTGCCATCGGTGGCGTATGATGCCGACCTTGGCTTTCAGTATGGTGCGCTCACCAACTTGTATTATTACGGCGATGGAAGCACCTATCCCGAATATCTGCACTCTATTTACGCCGAAGTCAACCGCACAACCAAACAGAGCGGGCTTTTCCGGCTGAATCTCGATTCTCGCGCACTTGTTCCCGGATTGCTCATTTCGGCCGACATATCTTATATGCCCGACGAGATGTGCGATTTTTCCGGCTTCAACGGCCATCAGGCGGTTGTCAATCCCAGTTGGGCCGACGACAGCAGCGACAGTTACCGTTCGCGCGCATTCTACAAGCATTATCGCAATCTGTTCCGTACTGCCTTTGATTTTCAGGGAAATATAGGTGGAAAATTCAATTGGAACGCTGGCATCGGACTGCTTGTTTTCAATGCCAAGCGCGTCAATCTCGACAAACTGAACCGCGGTCAGTCCGATGATAAGAAGCTGCCTGACATCGACGTACTTTTCGACAAATATCTGCAGTGGGGACTTATCGATAGCAGCGAGACTCGTACGGGTACGTTCCCTTACATTCACGGCGGTGTCAGCTTCGACAGCCGCAACCGCACAGCGGCACCGTCGTCTGGCATTTGGGCCGATGCATTTGTAACCTACACGGCAGCTTTTGGCAGTCTGAAACAATTCAACAGTTTGAAACTGAATGCCGATTTCCGCCATTATCTGGCTTTGGGCACGCCCATTGCTGTGCTTGCCTACCGCCTTTCGGCGCAACTTACGCTTGCTGGCAAAACACCGTTCTATATGGCATCGCAGCATAATGTACTGAACCTGAAACGCGCCATTTACGAGAGTCTGGGCGGTTCGAGTTCACTGCGCGGAATCACCCGCAACCGCATTGTTTCCGACGGTTTTGCGCTGGCTAACATCGAGCTGCGTCTGCGCCTGGTTAAATTCGACATTGGTTCGAGTCATTTCTATGTGGCTACCAATCCGTTTGTCGATGCGGGAATGGTGCTTCAGCCCATTGACGTTGATGAGCGGCAAGTTAGCCTTGCAGTATCATCAACTGGCGATAATGCCGACGACTATTTTGATTTCGCAGGCAGCATTTATCGCCCGCACATTTCGGGTGGCGCCGGATTGAAAGTGGCCATGAATGAGAATTTCATCCTTTCGGTTGATTGGGCGACGCCGTTCAGTTCAAAAGATTCTGACAAGAAGTCGAACATCTATGTGAAAATGGGATATCTGTTTTGATGAAGTCGCAACCAACATCATCAGACAATTGTTATAAAGCCTGTTTCTCACTGCAAGCGTTTGCATAAAAACCCACATTTTCAGCGTATTATTTTGCCTGTTGCGTGTCGGACTGATTGCTCAAAACTCTACTTTTGCGCTTTCTTTTCAGGAAGGGTCCGATGCGGTTTTTCCGACAAGAAACAGATTGGTTTACAGTTTGATAATGAATTTGATTAAGAATTAATATTAGTATATGTCGTTTATCGGAATTTACCTTTTGACACTTTTGGCGGCAATGTTGCTTGTGGGGCTGCTCAAGCCCAGCGGCAAGAGCGTTGTCGCGGTTTGCGGCACGTTGGCCCTGTCGGTTGTGAGCAGTGTGCCGGCCGTTGGCGCGCTAATGGGGCAGACCTTCGCCAGTGGTTTTGCCGGCTCGTTCTTCACCGGACCGGTGCGCGTGGTTATCGACCCGTTGGCGGCGTGGTTCATTCTGGTTATCAATTTCACAATGATTACCAGCGTGTTATACGGCCGCCAGTATATGCAGGCCTATGCCGACCGCCGTTCGGCCCTGAGTCTGCACTGGATGTGCTATCTGCTTGTGCACGCGGCACTTACAACCATTTGCACAATGCAAAACAGCATTGGCTTCCTGGTTGCGTGGGAACTGATGGCTTTCAGTTCGTTTGTGCTTGTCATTTTTGAAGGCGACAAGGTGCGCACCATTCGCGCCGGCGTCAACTACCTGATACAGTCGCACATAGGTGTGGCGCTGCTCACCGTGGCGTTCGTCTGGGTGGCAATGGTGTCGGGCACCTACGATTTTTCGGGCATTGGGCAGTTTGTCGCCACGCAGTCGAAGGCGGCCTGCTTCAGTTTGATGATGCTTTTCTTTGTCGGGTTCGCCTTCAAGGCCGGCTTTGTGCCGTTCCACACCTGGCTGCCGCACGCTCACCCCGCCGCGCCGTCGCACGTTTCGGGAATGATGTCGGGCGTGCTTATTAAAATAGGTATCTACGGCATTGTCAGAATGCTTATCTTGATAAATGTCAACTATTTGGCTGTCGGTTATTTCATTCTCGCCATTTCAGTCGTTACGGGTGTTTACGGCGTGATGATGGCCATTGTGCAGCACAATCTGAAGAAACTTCTGGCTTACCACAGCGTTGAGAATATCGGCATTATCGGCATTGGAATTGGTGTCGGCTGCCTGGGTTTGGGCTATGGAAATCAGTTACTTGCGATTATCGGCTTTGCCGGCGGACTGCTGCACGTGCTCAACCACTCGCTGTTCAAATCGCTGCTGTTCTACGGCGCGGGCAACGTCTATCAGGCCACGCACACAATGGATATTGAGCATTTTGGCGGGCTAATCAAGAAGATGCCGCAGACAGCCTGGCTGTTCTTGCTGGCGAGCCTGGCCATTTGCGGACTGCCGCCGTTCAACGGATTTGTGTCGGAATTCATTATCTACAACGGCCTGTTTGGCGGCATAAACGCTTCGTTCTCAACCGCTTCGGTGCTGATGTTTGTGGCGGCGATGGCTGGTTTGGCGCTCATTGGCGGATTGGCCATAATGTGCTTCACAAAGGCGTTCGGAATTGTCTTTTTGGGCGAGCCGCGCCACGAGTTCCATTCGCAGCCGGCCGAATTCGGTTTTGCACGCTTGCTGCCGATGTATCTGGTTGGATTGCTGATAGTTGCCGTTGGATTGTTTCCGCAATATTTTGTGGGCGCCCTGCAAACTGTTCTGGCACAGACGGTTGACAGTGCTACTCACCAGAGCGTTCTGCCGCTTTGCTGTGGCGCGATGAAGTGGATAAGTTGGTATATGATTGGTTTCGTGATACTTGTGGCGTTGGTTTACGGTTTGCGCAGCCTTTGCGCCAGCCGTTTGCCCAAGTCCGAAGGCGACACCTGGGGTTGCGGCTATCTGGCCCCGACACCCAAAATCCAATACACGGCCAGTTCGTTTGTGCGCTCGTATCGCCGTCTGGCCAAGCCGCTGCTGAATATCCGCAAGCGCGCCGTCGATGTTGAAGGCGTCTTCCCGTCGCCGGCTTCGTACTCAACCGAAGCGCTCGACCACACCGAAACCGGGCTGATTCACCGCCCGCTGCGTGTTTTCCGGCTGATGCTCAATAAGTTGTCGTTCCTGCAGAACGGCCGGCTTCAGAACTACATTCTCTACGGACTGCTGTTTATTGTGGTGGTGCTCGGCGTTCCGTTTATCTGCCACATTATCAGAGTATTTATAAATTATCTAAACACATTATTATAATGTTGAGTTTCGCGTTGATTTTTGTTGCCAGCCTGTTTTTCACGGGCATTGTGGTGCGCGTCAAGAGTCTGGCGTCGGGGCGGAAGGGCCCGGGCGTTTTCCAGCCAATCCGCGACATTTGGCGCCTTCTGCGCAAGGGCGCGGTCTATAGCCGCACAAGCAGCCTGGTTTTCCAACTTGCGCCGTCGGTTTATTTCGCGTCCATACTGGCTGCCATAGCCGTTGTTCCGCTCGGTTCGTACGGCGGAATTATCTCATTCTCTTGCGATTTTGTCTTTTTCGCCTACGTTCTGGCGCTGGGCAAATTCTTCTGCATAATTGCCGCACTCGACACCGGCAGCAGTTTCGAAGGAATGGGCGCCAGCCGCGAAGCCCTGTTCTCGATGCTCGCCGAACCGGCCTTTTTCATTCTGATGGGCACGCTCGGTCTGCTCACTGGTCACACGTCTTTCTTGCAGATTTTCAGCGGTTTGCATATCGATTCAAACCTTTCGTACATACTCGTGACCATTGCCTGCTTCCTGCTCATAATGATTTGTATGATTGAGAACAGCCGGATGCCGGTCGATGACCCCAAAACGCACCTGGAACTCACTATGATTCACGAAGTTATGATACTCGACAACAGCGGCTTCGACCTTGGTCTGATTCTGCACGCCACCAACCTGAAATTCGCAATGTACGGCGCCCTGATTGCCAACCTTTTCATTGGCAATATGCCGCTCTGGCCGTCGGTTGCAGCGTTTTTCGGCATTCAGATAGCCACAGCCGTGGTGGCCGGCGTCATTGAGTCGTTTATGGCGCGTTTCCGGATGGGCCACAACTCGCAGTTCATTCTGGTGCTCTCGTCGCTCGCCCTGCTGATGCTTCTCGGCGTGATGCTGATTATTAATTGATTGACTGAAGGACTGAATGATTGAATGAGTAACTGATTGATTATTTGCAATATCTAATGCCTAGTGCCTAATGCCTAATGCCTTTTTAACTTATAACTTAAAACTTCATAAAACTTATAACTTAAAATGACCACAATCCTTCTTATCATATTCGCAATCACGCTGTTATACTTTTCGATAGCGAATCGTTTGATGACTTATCTGTCTATTCTGACGTTGCAGGGCGTGTTGCTTTTTGGCGTGGCTCTGCTTGAGTTGCGCGAGATGAGCGCCGTCAACTTTGCCTTCATTCTGCTTGAAACAGTGATAGTTAAGGCCGTTGCCGTTCCGCTTTTCATTCGTCACGTCATTAAAAAGAACGGAATCCGCCGCGAAGCCGAGCCGTTTGTTCCGTACTTTATCTCGCTGATTGTCACCACATTGATAATCGTTATCGCCTTTGTGCTCTCAACAATGGTCGATGCGCCGAACATTAACCGCACCTATTTTGTGGTGGCCATTTCGGCGGTTTTCAGCGGGCTGTTCTTCATTGTGTCGCGCAAGAAGATAATCACCCACGTCATTTGCTACGCGCTTATCGAGAACGGCGTGTTCATTCTGTCGCTCGCCGTGGGCAACGAGATGCCGCTGCTGGTCAACCTTGGCGTGCTTCTCGACGTGTTTATCAGCATTTTTCTGCTGGGCATTTTTATCAACAAAATTGGCAATGTGATTAACGAAGGCAGTGTGGCCGAATTGAGTAGTATTAAAGATTAACCATTTGGTAATATGACAGTTACATATCTGATAGTATCGATTTTGACTGCGCTCTTGCTGTTTGTCAACAAGAGCAGGGCGCTCAACGGCGCGTTTGTGGGGCTGTTTATGGTTCTGCAGTGCGCGCTCACGGTTTTCGAGTTCACGCAGCGCGGAAACTACGACGCCGTCTATTTCAAGGCCGACTCGCTCGCCCTGCTGATGCTTGCGGTGCTCACCGTGGTGGCCATTCCGGCGCTTCTGCACAAGTTCAACTATGTTGAGCCCGAAGCCGAGACGCCACGCTCGCGCGGAATCTACTATGGCGCTATGGTTCTGCTGGTTATGGCGCTTTCGGCGGCCACGCTGTCGTCGCATATCGCTGTCACCTGGATTTTTGTCGAAGTAACCACCCTGAGCGCGTCGGCACTGGTTTTCCACCGCCGCAACGCCGGCTCAATCGAAGCCACCTGGAAGTACATTTTCGTCTGCTCAATCAGCCTTGTCTTCGTGTTTATCGGCATTCTGCTGGTCAGCATATCGCTTGGCGCGGCCGGGCAGGCGCAGTTGCAGTACGACAGCCTGATGCGCGTCGCCGCCGACCTTGACCCGTTCTGGATTAAAATCGCCTTCGTCTTCATTTTCGCCGGCTACACCGCCAAATTCGGGCTTCTGCCGATGTACACCGCCGGAATCGACGCCAAAGACAAGGCGCCAGCACCCGCAGCGGCGCTGTTTTCGAGTGTGCTGATGAACGTTGGCTTTGTTGGCATTTTCCGGTTCTACCAGATTGTGGCACGCACCAGCGTCAGACCGTGGGCCGATAACATAATTATGGTTGTGGCCGTTCTGTCGATTCTCATTTCGGCCGTCTATCTCATTAAAGTGAAGAATATCAAGCGAATGCTGGCCTATTCAAGCGTCGAGCATATGGGTGTTGTGGCGCTCGGACTGGCTGCCGGCGGCGTGGGCTGCTTTGCCGCAATTCTGCACCTTGTGCTGCACAGTTTCGCCAAATCGGCAATGTTTTTCCACACCGGACACATTTATAAATACTTCAAATCGAAGAACATATACAGCATTGGCAACTATTTCGGCCACAACCGCGCCGGCGCCGTGTTTATGCTGCTGGCGTTTGTCTGCATTGCCGCAATGCCGCCTTCAGGCCTGTTTGTCAGCGAGTTGCTGACGTTCAAGGCGCTCATTGCCAGCCACCACATTCTGGCGCTCGTGATTGTGCTCGTGCTGCTCACCACCATTATCTGGGCTTTGGGGCGCAACATTCTGAAAATGCTCTTTGTCAATTCCGAGAATGTTCACGTGCAACCGTCTGTGCGACACAATGTTGCAGAGATGGTGATGCAATATTTGCTGCTCGCTCTCACTGTTTGGCTCGGATTCTGCCCGCCGCAGTGGTTCGTGGATTTGATTGAAGAAGCCGTTCAACTTATAACTTTCTGATAATATGGATTTTATTAGCATAAAAAACAATCAGTGCATACGGTTTGGCGAGATTCCCGTTCTGCCTTATGCCGATTTTTACAGCCTGATAGACAATAAGTTGACAACCGCGCCCGATGCGCATTGCGTCGCCTACTACGGCGTGCCGATGGACGGCAAAATCCGTCTCATTTGCTGCCTTGCCGACGATGCCACGCACCTTATCGACGTTGCTTCGGCAACGGTTGAGCCCACGGCCGTTCTTGAGTCGCTCACCCCCAAACACCTTGACCTTCAGTTGTTTGAGCGCGAGATTCACGAAAATTTCGGTGTCGGATTCAGCGGCCACCTGTGGCTCAAGCCCGTGCGCTATCCGCACAATGCCGCCGACCGCTCGCTGAAAATGCAGGATTATCCGTTCTATCAGATTGACAGTGAAGAACTTCACGAAGTGGGTGTGGGCCCGATTCACGCAGGAATCATTGAGCCTGGCCATTTCCGTTTCATTTGCAACGGCGAGCAGATTCTGCACCTTGAAATTCAGTTGGGCTATCAGCACCGCGGCGTTGAGACGCTTTTCTTGCAGAAAAACAATCTGTTGCAGCGCGCCACACTGGCCGAGAACATTGCAGGCGACACCGTCATAGGCCACTCAACTGCGTTTGCCAACCTTTGGGAAAGCCTTTGCGGATTCGAGCCGAGCCGCCAACTGCAAATTGAACGCGCTTTTGCGCTTGAAAATGAGCGCATTGCAATCCATACTGGTGACTTGAGCGGTATCTGCACCGACATTGCCTATCAGTTGGGCAACTCGGTTTTCGGCCGCCTGCGCACGCCTGTAATCAACTATTTCCAACGTTGGGCGGGCAACCGCTTTGCCAAGGGGCTTATCCGTCCTGGCAAGACTAACTTCCACTTTACCAAAGAGTTGGCGCAGCAATGGATAGAGATGATTTCGGCCTATCAGCCCGATTTTGTTGAGATGGCAAATCAGACGTTCGACCTGCCGTCGGTGCTGTCGCGAATTGAGCGCACGGGCATTGTTGAGCCCGAAACGGCGCGGAAGATTGGAATGGTTGGAATGGCCGCCCGCGCAAGCAACGTTAGCCGCGATGTGCGTTCGTCGCACCCGTGGGGCTACTACAACGAGATTCAGTATCAGCCCGTTACAGAGCCTGTCGGCGATGTTTACTGCCGTGCCCGTATCCGCCACGACGAGATTCTGAAATCAATCGACCTGATGAAGCAAATGATTGATACAATGGATTATACCGCACAACCGTCGGCACCGCTGGCCAACGCCGCCGCCGACTCGTTTGTGGTGTCGCTTGTCGAAGGCTGGCGCGGCGAGATTTGCCACTGCGCAATCACCGACGCACAAGGTAACTTGCTGCATTACAAGATTAAAGACCCGTCGTTCCACAACTGGCTCGGCCTTGCCCTTGCCGTCCGCAACAACGAGATTTCCGATTTCCCAATCTGCAACAAGAGTTTCGACCTTTCGTACAGCGGACACGATTTATAAATTGAAGGACTGAAGGATTGAAGGATTGAAGGATTGAATAACTGATTGATTGAATGTTCGCACAGATAACACAGATACAAATTACTAATGCCTAGTGCCTAATGCCTAACACCTAAATTACTATGTTTATCAACAACTTAAAAATATTATTCCACCAGGGTAAGCAGTTCATTCCTGATGTTACCACGACCGATGTTCCAGGTGTGTTCCGTGGCCGCCCTGTGATTACCGACGCCGCTTGCAACGAGCAGCAACTCATTGATTTATGCCCCACGGGCGCAATCAGCGGCAAGCCGTTGAGCATTGATTTGGGACGCTGCACCTTCTGCGGCGAGTGTGCCATTGCCTGCCCCGAAAAAATCCGTTTCACCAAGGATTACAAAATGGCCACCAACGACCGCAACCGTCTGATTGTCAGTGGCGACCAGCCCATTGAAGTGGATGCCGACAAGGTTCGTGCCGAGATTCACCGTTTGTTCGGCCGCTCGCTCAAGTTGCGCGAAGTGTCGGCCGCTGGCGACAACAGTTGCGAGTGGGAACTGAACGCCACCAGCAATGTCAACTTCGATATGGGCCGCTTCGGTATCGACTTTGTTGCGTCGCCCCGCCACGCCGACGGCATTGTAGTTACTGGACCAATCTCTGAGAATATGGCCGAAGCGCTCGAAATCTGCTACCACGCCACCCCCGACCCGAAAATCCTGATTCTGGCTGGAACCGACGCTATCAGCGGCGGCATTTTTGCCGACAGTCCCGCGCTTAACCGCTCGTTTTTAGACAAATACAAAGTCGATTTGTACGTTCCTGGAAACCCCGTTCACCCGCTTGCGTTTGTCAATGGCGTGTTGAGTTTGGTAAGGGGAAAGAAGTAGACAGTTGTGATTTTTTTTGAGATTTTTAGTTAATCAGCAAAAAAATCAACGGAAAAAACTATTTTTGTAAAAAAAGCGATATATGCAAGTTATGACACAAAAACCGACGATTGCCGCATTTTTGAAGAAAATGCAAGCCGATAAGATGGCATTGAATGCGTGTATCCGTAATGGTGGCAACATAAGCAAAGAAGCGCAAAAACGTGGAATCAAACTTGCGACATCCATATCAGTTTCAGGAAACAGATAATAACACGTTCTGGTTTGAAACAGATGATGGCTTGAAGTACCAAGCATATTTTATTGAATTTCCAACAATTAACTACAAACTCTACTCGTTTTCTTTCGATAAAGAAGATGGTTTGAAGTATTTCGACAGACGCATAAAAGATACAGTTATATGTATTTTGAGAGAGTTTTGCAATGCTGACAATCAGATACTTGCTTATACCTGCGATGTGAGCGATGGGCACGAATTGGCTCGTAAACGGTTGTTCAACAAATGGTTTAACGAAGAAAACGACGGCTCATTCGCGAAATTCGATTTTCAATCGGAAAATATCTATGTGTCGTTGATAGCAAAAAAAGATTTTCCTATTGTAAATCAGGCGATAACAGATGTTAACCAGTTGTTCGCCGATGTGATTTCAAATAAATAACCACGTCCACCCGCTGGCATTTGTCAATGGCGTGTTGAGTTTGGTGAAAGGGAAGAAATAGTATCCGATAATTTTGGGAGAATGATTAATAAAAATGCCGCAAATTCTGGCGGCATTTTTGTTGTTGGCGATAAAGGCGTTTTAATATAGATCTAATTCTGATGATTTGTCGACAACCCAATCGAATTGTGGCTTCACAACAATATTTCCTTTTTCATCTATTATTCCCCATTTGCCGTTTTGTTTGAAAAATATGGTGTTTTTAAAGATTCTCACATTGTCATATTGTGGATTAACAACCATATTGCCTGTTTTGTCAATACAGCCCCATTTGCCGTTAAATTTGACATTAGTCAAACCGTTTTCGGCAAAACCATCAACCCAGTCAAATTGTGGGTTGATAATCCACTTTCCGGTTTTGTCAATACAGCCCCATTTGCCGTTTAATTTGACGCGAGCCAAACCGTTTTCGGTAAACTTCACCGCATCGTCAAATTGAGGAGTGATAACCCACTTACCTGTTGTGTCAATATAGCCCCGTTTGCCGTTTAAAATAACAACAGCCAAACCGTTTTCTGCAAAATCACCATTCCAGTCAAATTGTGGGGAAATCACCCAATCCCCAGATTTGTCGATATAACCCCATTTGCCATTCAATTCGACACGAGCCAAATCGTTTTTGGCAAAATCCCAAACATCTTCGAATTGCGGGGCGATAACTAAGTTACCAGTTTTGTCAATAAATCCATATTTGCCGCGTAACTTGACAACTGCAAAACCGTTTTCGGAAAAATTACCAGCTAAGCCATATCGTGGGGGAATAACCAAATTGCCAGTTTCGTCAATATAGCCACATTTACCGTGTAATCTGACAAGAGCCAAACCATTTTCGGCAAACTTCCAAACCTTGTCGAATTGCGGGTTGATAACCCATTTGCCAGTATTGTCAATATAGCCATATTTGCCGTTTAATGTGGCAATAGCCAAACCATTTTCGGCAAAATGACCAGCATAGATAAATTGCGAATTAATAACTATCTTGCCAGTTATGTCAATATAGCCCCGTCTGCCGCTCAATTCGACAACTGCCAAACCATTTTTGGTAAAATGACCTGTCCAGTCAAATTGCGGCTTGATAATCCACTTGCCAAATTTGTCAATATAGCCACATTTATGTTCAAATTCGGCTGGAATATATAGTTCCATAGTTCATCGATTTTAAACGTGAAAATAAAAGTCACTCAAATATAGCATTTCTAATCGCATCCTTATTCATAGGAAAATCAAATATTATCGTTTGAGTTTTTGCGTTTGGCATATTTTTCTCATTAGGCATCGAAAATCCTGATTCTGGCTGGCACCGACGCCATTAGCGGCGGAATCTTTGCCGACAGTCCCGCACTTAACCGTTCATTTTTAGATAAATACAAGGTTGACTTGTACGTTCCTGGCAATCCTGTTCACCCGCTGGCGTTTGTCAATGGCGTGTTGAGTTTGGTACGGGGAAGAGGTAAATAGTAAGAGGAAAAGGTTAATTCTTTATTGCAATATATTTAGTGAGGTATGCTAATTATGTTAAATTGAGGCTCGGCAAGAGTATTGCCGTTTGTATCAACTATTCCCCATTTTTGGTTTTGTTTCACCACTATTATGTCCATAAAAAACTCAACGAAATCATATTGAGGTTCAATAACAAAATTGCCATTTTGGTCGATAACGCCATCTTTCCCATTTAAGGATGCTATGGCTAAACCGTTTTCTTCGAAAGGATGGGCATAACCAAATTGTGGTTTTATAACCCAATCACCATTTTTATCGATATAGCCATAACTACCATAACCGTTTTGTTTCGCAACCGCCCAACCATTTTTTGCAAAATCATAAACATCTTCAAATTGCGGTTTGATAACATAATTGCCAGTTTTGTCGATACAACCAAATTTGCCGTTAAATCTTACAACTGCCAAACCATTTTCTGCGAATACACTAGCATAGACAAATTGCGGTTCGATAACAAAATCGCCCGTTTTGTCGATATAACCATATATGTCGTTGATTACTACTGGAGCTAATCCAATTTCGGCAAAATTTCCAACCCGTTCAAATTGCGGTTTTATAACCAAGTTGCCAGTTTTGTCAACATAACCCCATTTGTTATTTAATTTAACTGGAGTTAATTCGCTTTTTTCGATAAATGCTTTGACTTCGTCAAATTGTGGCTTTACAACAACACCGTTTTTATCGACAAATCCATATTTACCGTTTTGTTCTATACGGGCAAAACCATTTTCTTCGAAACCGAAGGCATCGTTAAATGGTCCAATAACAAATTTGCCGGTTTGGTCGATATAGCCACGGCCCCAACCGCCTATTCTTGCAAGAGCCAAACCGTTTTTTGCAAAAGCATAGGCATCGTAAAATTGCGGTTCAATAACAAATTCTCCTATCTTATTGATATAGCCAGTTCTATGATTTATACTGGCAGGTGCCAAACCGTTATTCGAAAAATAACTGGCCCAATCAAATTGTGGTTTTATAGCCCAATTGCCAGCTTTGTCAATAAAACCCCATTTGCCAAAACGCTCATAAGCAACTGGCGCCAACCCGTTATCACAAAAATAATTTACTATTTCAAATTGAGGTTCAATAACCCAATTGCCATTTAGGTCGATATACCCACCTTTACAACCTTTGCCGGCTACGAGAAGAATTCTATCGTCTGGTTGGGTTGTCTTAAACCATTTCATAGTTCATCGGTTTTAAACGTGAAAAACAAAATAAAAGTCATTCAAATATAGCATTTCTAATCGCATCCTTATTCATAGGAAAATCAAATATTATCGTTTGAGTTTTTTGAGTTGAGTACCATAAAAAAACAATGTGTCTATGAATTTCGGTATAGAAAAGGAAGAAAAAGTTCTTTTTCTGTACGAGGATTCATATATTTGTGCCCGAAATGATGAGGAGATGACAACTATTGCGGAAATAAATGCGCTGAAGCAATTGGGAAATGTGCCAGTCGATATGGGCGTTCTAAAGAGCATTTTCTGCGAATATCTGTCGCCAGAAAAAAAAGTGCAATTATTGGAGCGTACAGGCAAAATTATCAAGTTAAAGCGCGGACTGTATGTGGTTTCGCCGCAGATAAGCGGAAAGCCACTTTCTCTTGAATTGGTGGCAAACCATATTTACGGGCCGTCTTACGTGTCGTTGCATTATGCGCTTCGCCATTACGGTCTGATTCCAGAAAGGGTTTACCAAATTACATCAGTCACAACGCGCCATACCCGTGATTTTGAGAATTCTTTGGCAAGTTTTTCATATCGCGGCGTAAAGAAGGATTATTTTCCAATCGGTATCAGAAGTGAGGAGGAAGATGGCATCGCATATCTGATAGCCACGCCCGAAAAGGCTCTGTGTGATATGCTAATGCAGGAACGTTACGTGCCCGACCAGTCGGTTGCAAGTCTCGAAGTGTTTTTTGAAGAGGATATGAGGATTGAGATTGCCGACATCAAGCGGATGGATGCCAAAATAATACGAGCCTGCTTGCAGACGGGAAACAAAAAGACTGTTTTGGAAAACTTGTTAAAACTGATGGAACGATGACGATTTTTGATGAAATGGTGGAGGCTATGCATCCACAGACATTTACCGAGAAGATTAGCGCGAAGCAAGAAGTGATGCAACAGATAACGCTTGCAGGATTGTACCGTGGCGGTTTCTTTGAACACGCCGCGTTCTATGGCGGCACTTGCCTGCGAATCTTCCACAACCTTCCTCGTTTTTCCGAAGATATGGACTTTACGCAGGTGGCGAAGGACTCAAACATTCACCTCGAAACCTATTTCCCACAGATTATTGAGGCTTTCAAAATGACGGGGAGGGATGTGGAAATCAAGAAGAAAGACAAGAAGACCTTTGGCAAGGTTGAATCGGCTTTTCTGAAGGATACCACCGATGTATACGATATTTCTTTTCAAACGGAGAAAACCATTAAGGTGAAGATTGAATTGGATACTAATCCGCCGTTGAGCTTCGATACAGAGCAAAAAATGCTTTTCAGACCATTTTCGTTTATGGTGCGCTGCGTAACGCTATCCGACCTCTATGCTGGCAAAATGCACGCCCTGGTGTTCCGCAACTGGAAAACACGCGTTAAGGGGCGCGACTGGTACGATTTTGAATGGTATGTTCGTTGGCGTGTTCCGCTCAATTTCAAGCACTTGCAGGAACGTATTCGTGAATTCAACGGCGTTGAGATGTCGCGCGATGAGTTTATGGCGGCATTGAAGGAACGGCTGGCCACAACAAATATCGAAGATGTAAAACTTGATGTCGGCCGCTTTTTGATTAACCGTAAGGAAATTGAAGTATGGTCGAACAGCTATTTCCTGCAACTGGCTGATATGATTGTGTTTAAGTGACTTATAAAACAAAGGCGCACCATAACCGATGCGCCTTATTTTATTGCTTTGTATCAGGAATTAATCCACCGTCACTTCCGACAAATAACTCTCTCTCAACTTTTTAACCACTGTTTTACCTTTCAGCGTCACGTTCTCTTGCAGGCGGATGTCGACAGACGATGCGCCAATTTTCAAGCTGAACGTGCCTGGAGCGATGTTCCACTGGCGCTGGCCGTTGTTGCTGTAGTAGCCGAACTGCTCGGTATGGAGTTTCACGCGCACAGTCTTTGTTTGTCCAGGTTCGAGAGATACGCGGGCAAATCCCTGCAACTGAATTGGGCGAACATTCTGATTATCAGCCGTTGGCGAAAGATAGATTTGTGCAATCTCGCCGGCGGCCACCCTGCCAGTGTTCTTCACATCAAACGACAGATTGACGCACGGCGCACTGGTTGAGACTTCGCCGTCGATTTGCAGATTACTGTACTCAAATGTGCTGTAACTCAAGCCGTAACCAAACGGCCACTGAACGCGGCTGTCGGGTGTGGTGGAACGGTTGTAGCAAATTGGCTCATAAACTTCGGTATTGGGATAACTAACTGATAATTTGGCCGATGGCGATACGCGGCCATAGAGAATATCGGCTACGGCATTGCCACCCTCCTCGCCCGGATACCAAGCCTGAATAACGGCAGAGCAACGTTCGGCCAAACCGGAAACCACTTGTGCGCGACCTCCGAAAATGACAAGAACAACTGGCTTGCCTGTCGCAATCAACTCATTCACAAACTCTTCCTGGTGGCCTGGCAGTCGCAGTCCCTGGCGATTGCGGTTTTCGCCGCATAGCATCACATTCTCGCCCACAGCCGCCACAATCACATCGCTTTTGGCGGCCAGACGCAAGGCCTCGGCTTTGTCGGCCTTTTCGCCCGACTCAACTTTGCGGTGCAGAATCTCATAGTCCCAAGCACGTTTGTCGCCACCGTTCGACAGTTGGGTTTCAATGGTATCAGTCCAGTCGCACCCGCGCGAATAACTGATTGTCACACCGTTAGGCTTGCGCGCAGTCATTCCTTCGAGCAGCGGCACCACGTGCGGGTGGTCCAAATCGGTGGTTATCAGTTTCCAGAAATAGGTCATCGACGGGAACGCATAATCGCCGCACATTGCCCACATTGAGTTGGCGTTGGGGCCCGTCAGCAAAACGTTGAGTTCCGATTTTTCGGCAGATTGTTTCGCGCCAAGCGGAAGAATGCCATTGTTTTCGAGCAGCACAACCGATTGTGTTGCAATCTGATATGAGGTTTGCCGCTCGTCGGGTGTGTCGAGTTCGATTTTATCGGTTGAGTAGAGATACGGATTTGGGTCGAGCAGGCCAGCGCGCAGTTTGTGACGCAGAACGGCCTTCACGGCACGCTCAAAAGCCGCTGGCTCAACAAGTCCGCTATCGATTGCCTGTTGCAGATACTGATAGTTGACACCGCGCGGAAAATCGACATCGCAACCGCCGTTGATAGCCGCTGCCGCCTTGTGCACGGCATCGGGCTGGTCGGGAATCTGGTCGATGGCGGTGTAATCGCTCACTACCATTCCGTCGAAACAGAGATAATTGCGCAGAATATCGATAAGTATCTCGCTGTTAGCCACACAGTTGGTTCCGTGAACAGCGTGATAACCTGGCATCACCACACGGCTTCCCGCAAGGCGAATCATCGCCTCGTGCGGCAGCAGAATCTCCTCCATCAACTCTTTCTCACCGGCATCACCACCGCCGCCGTAGCCCAAATAGTGCTTCGAGCAAGTGCCAACGCCCTGTTTCAGGTCATCTTGCTGAAGGCCGCGGGCAAAGGCCACGCCCATCGCCGCCGACAGGTAGCCGTCTTCGCCATACGACTCCTCAAGCCTGTTGAACGACGGCGTGCGGCACACATCCACCATCGGCGAAAGCGACAGAACACCGCCCATTTGGCGCATCACCTTGCCCGTCTGGCGCGTCTTGAGTTCGGCCAACTCGGTGTTGAACGAGCACGCCTGCCCAATCTGCTGCGGATAAATGGTTGCGCCGCGCGTGTTGACTCCCGACAGCACCTCCTCGTGGAAGAGCGCCGGAATGCCGTTTGGCGTGTTGGCCATCAGCCACTGCTGGACGGCAGCCACGCGGTTGCGTAAAACGTTGGGGTCCATCGGTTTCTGGCTGGCATACTGCGAGAAATGACCGATTCCGTAGGGTATCATCTGGCGGCAGCGAGCCGTATCGAGCAGCCCCTGTGCGTCGAAAAGCGTGTCCATATACATACTGCGCAGTTGCGCGATACGCTCCTGCTGCGGCATTCGGTGGTAGAGTGCGTCAATCTGCTGCTCCTCGATGTTGGTGGTTGTGCAGCCCGCAAAAACAGCGGCTATGCACAAGAGTTTGATTGCTTTCATTCGATTATTTATTGTGATTATTAGAAAAACACACGTTTGCTTATTTCTTCAATTTTGGATTTATCGCATATAATATACGTCTATATCCATCATCTGCAAATGCATTAGGATTAATACTTTGCGCCCGAGGACGATGACCATTTATATCCCGTTTTCGAAGAATGAAACGATTTTTGTATTCTCTTTGGAAATCTATTCCTAACAACTTTTCCCAATCTGGTTCACTACGCATTACGACAAATAACGGTCCGTCAGGCGATTCAAGTAAGAAATTTATAAGTTTTTTGGTATATTGTTGTGTTTTCAAGTTGGTTATAACCTTGTTACATCTAACTGATGCATATGGCATTAATTGTATAAGCGCTATTTTGCTATAGAAATCTGTTTCTGCGGTTTTTGAATCTTCATAAAGCCGAGCCAATTTCTTATACCAATACCAATCGCCCAATAACTGAAACGCTTGATAGACATTATTGTTCTCCTTGTCGGGAAAGAATGAAGTAACATTATGAGTCATATGATTATGCCATTCTTCATAGAGTTGAGAGCGTAGGTCTTTAACTTGATCTAATAGCAATGCTGCGTTTTTGTTGATATGCTCCACAAAACCAGGATTTTGACTTAAGAATACCACTTTTGAATTAAAAGGGTTGCCCTGAAATGGTCCTGGAGGCGTATGAAGTTCAAAACAACAATCTTTAGGTTGGTTTATATTATAATCACTCACGATTTTTCCATCGGAAGAATGAATCATATCAATTTTTTCATCATACAAACGGACCTCTGCAGAACAAAATCTATAGTCCTGCCAAGGGTTTTGATTTTTCAATTCTGTTTCTGTCATAATCAGCTTTGCTCAATTTTGATTTTATATGGTTGATTATCATAAAACCACGAACATATATTATTGATTTCACTATGAATAAAATCTTTCAGATTATTATTTGAACCATCTTTTGCATCACCTGCATCAAGAATTGTCTCTGTCAAACGATTAATGCTTTCAATGCCATAAACTTTTAATACTTGGTCAAAAGTTGCACCAGTCATTTCCATAACAACTTTAATCAATTCAATGCGGTCAGCCAATGCTTCTGAAAGAAGCATATCATCGTGCCTATTTCTATTAGGGTAATCAGGATTGTGTTTCATTTGAATTTTGTTTAATAAAATAATGCGTTCAAATTCAATATTGTTGTTCAACAATTATACAAATAAAAAACATTTCTGCCTAATTCAAGGGGGAAAAGACTCATACTGCTATTAGCAAAGAAAGCACTACGCCCTGTTAAAGAAGTAATCTTATGCCTTTGGTGCGCCACCTTGTGGTTTGTCTCCGCTATTGTTGTGTCTGCGGTTACCGTGGTCGTTGTTCCGCCCGCCGCTATGGAAATGGCGGTTCTGCTTGCGTTAGGGCTCTTCCACACCCGCAGGTTGATAAATTTTGCTCAAAAACGGCCCTAAAAGGGTGTTTTTCACGATATGCTGCCGTATATTTGCGGCCGAAACAAAAAGAGCAATGACATTCATTTACAACCTGAGTATCAGGGTTTACACGTTTTTAATCCGCGTGGTTGCGCCGTTCAACGAGAAGGCGCGGCTGTGGATTCGCGGCCGCAAGGGTTTGCTTTCGCAGATGGCCGCAAAAATCGACGGCAGCAAGCCGGTAGTTTGGTTTCACTCGTCGTCGCTTGGCGAGTTTGAGCAGGGAAGGCCTGTCATTGAAGCATTTAAGGCCAAGCACCCCGATTACGCCGTGCTGCTCACGTTCTTCTCACCGTCGGGCTACGAAGTGCGCAAGAACTACGCCGGCGCCGACTACATTTTCTATCTGCCGGCCGACACGCGCCGCAACGCCCGCCGTTTTATGCAGATTGTCAAGCCGAAAGCCGCACTCTTCATTAAGTACGATTTTTGGTATAACTACCTGAACCAGTTGCACAAAGCGGGTGTGCCGACATACGTCTTCTCGTCGATTTTCCGCCCACAGCAGACGTTTTTCAAATGGTACGGCGGATGGTATCGCAAAATGCTGAAATTCTTCACTTTGCTCTTTGTTCAAGACGAAAACTCGAAGCAACTGTTGGCAGGAATCGGAATCAACAATGTGCAGGTTGGCGGCGACACCCGTTTCGACCGCGTTTACGACCTTGTGCAACAGGCTAAACCACAGCCAATTATCGAGCGCTTTGTGGGCGATGCCGATAAGGTTCTTGTGGCAGGAAGCACTTGGATTGGCGATGAAGAATTGCTCTGCCGTTATGCTAACGAACACAAAATCAAAATGATAATCGCACCGCACGAGACCACCGAAGCCAATGTTAGCCGTGTCGAAAGTTCGTGCACGGGCAAGGTTGTGTGCTACACCGACGCGCAAGCCGATGAGTCGAAAGTTGATGGTGCAAACGTGCTGATTATAAACTGCATAGGCTTGCTCTCGTCGCTCTACCGCTACGGACAGTTGGCCTACATTGGCGGCGGATTCGGCAAGGGAATCCACAACACGCTCGAAGCCGCAACCTACAGTGTGCCAGTGGTTTTCGGACCAAAATACCACAAATTCCGCGAAGCCTGCCAACTCATTGAGCGTGGCGCCGCTATCAGCATATCTGATTATGAGCAACTTGCTCGCGCTTTCGACCACTACTTCGCCAACCCTGACGATTGCAAGCGAGCCGGACAGAAGGCTTCAGCCTACGTTGACGAGATGCGCGGCGGAACCACACTGATAATGAAAGAGTTGGATGAAATTATGTAATTCAGAATTTTGAAGTCAGAATAAGAAGAATAGATTAAAAAAAGAACCTTTAAAAACGAATAATATGACAGACGAAGAATTGATTACTTATTATGTAACCAAAAGATTGAGTGGACATTCAACTATTGAGTTGCTTAAATATATGGAAACGCAGGAAATCTCTGAATCCCAGCGAAAAATGATTATCGAAAAACTTGATAGTATTGACAAATCGCTTGAATCACACGGTGACCAACAAAAAAGAAAAAAACAAAAAATAAAGGGAATTCTTGAACTCATTATTGGCGTTTTGGTTTTTCTTTTTGGGTGTTGGCTTTATAATCAATCTGCTCAAATAAATAGAATCTACATTTTCAACTTTGTAGTTTGGGGTGCAGGTATTGTTGTAATTTTTAAAGGTGCTGTCGACGTGATTGTTGGTATTATTAAATCATAATCAGTTACTTACACCTTATAACTAATACCTTGTAACCAAATATGAAATTCGCAGACTTACACTTAAATCCCGAAGTTTTTGAAGGTATCGATGCAATGGGCTTCGACGAAGCGACGCCTGTGCAGGAACAGGTGATTCCGCAGGCGCTCGACAAGCGCGATATGATTGCCTGCGCCCAAACCGGAACGGGCAAAACGGCGGCTTACATTCTGCCACTTCTGCACCATTTGACAACAAAACGCGAGCAGAAAATCAAGGCTCTGATTCTTGCCCCGACACGCGAACTCGTGATGCAGATTGACCAGCAATTTCAGGGATTCGCCTATTTCTGCGGTGTTGAGTCGGTGGGCATTTACGGCGGCAGCGACAGCGGTGTTTGGGACCAGCAGCGCTCGGCTATCGAGAGCGGCGCCAACGTGCTCATTGCTTCGCCAGGCCGTCTGCTTTCGCACCTGAACCTTGGATACGTAAAACTCGACAGCCTTGAATATCTGATACTTGACGAGGCCGACAAGATGCTCGATATGGGTTTTGTCGACGATATCAAACGCATAATCACCTATCTGCCAAAACAACGCCAGACGCTGATGTTCTCAGCCACTATGCCGCCCAAAATCAGGCAGTTGGCAAGCGCAATCCTGACAAATCCGGTCGAGATTAACATTGCAATCTCAAAACCCGCCGAGGGCGTGCGCCAGACGGCCTATATGGCATACGATGAGCAGAAGAACAAACTCATTGCAACCATACTGAAAAGCAAGGATTTAGACAGCGTCATTATTTTTGCTTCGACCAAGAGCACCGTGAAAACGCTTGTGCAGGACCTGCGCCGTGCAAAAATCGACGCGCGTGCCATTCACAGCGACCTTGAGCAGTGTGACCGCGAGGCTGTGATGCTCGATTTCCGCAACCGCAAATTCTCGGTTTTGGTGGCCACCGACATTGTCTCGCGCGGTATCGATATTGATAATATCGGTTTGGTTATGAACTACGATGTGCCCCGCGACCCCGAGGATTATGTGCACCGCGTTGGCCGTACCGCCCGCGCCAAATCAACAGGCGAGGCCATCACGCTCATTAACCCGAAGGATGTGCAACGCTTTGCCAAAATCGAGAAACTGATTGGTTATGAAATAGAAAAGCCTGCGTTGCCCGATGGTTTCGACGCCGCACCCGAGTATAAGCCCGAAGCGGCTGAGCGCAAGCAGAACCGCCATTTCCACCGTGGCGGACGCAACAACCGCGGTGGCCGCAACAACAACCACGGCAACCGTAGGCGCGGAGGCAAGCCGCAAGGCGGGAACAACGGAGGCAAACCGCAGGGCGGACAGCAATAAACAAGTTGAAAGCAGCCAGATTCTCCGCCATCGTAACAAACGCAATTTGCATCAAATGAACAAGATACGAACCATCATCACCATACTGACAGTTGCCACTGCAACAACCGTTCCGGCCAGTGCGCAAATCAGCTACACGCTGCAAGGCAACATCGGGCAGCCCGATTTCACTGGCACGCTCTACATCCGCAACCAAAACATCGGTTCCGACCCAATTGTGGATTCCGTGCAGGTGAACAACGGGCTGATTGTACCACGTAAATTGTTCGCTGACAATGCTTTTATGGGGCATCTGGGCAGTTCCAACCTGTCGATTCAAATTGCGCCAGTGTTTTTCGAAAACGGTGTAATCAATGTCGATATGAGCAATGGCGGAATTATGCCGGCATCGGGCACAGCGCTCAACAACGATTGCGGCGCGCTTTATGGCCAGCTGGTGCAGATTATCTCGCAATATCGCCAGCGAAAAATCACCGAGACCGACGCTAAAATGCAATTCGACAAGATTTTGACTCCGGCAATCAAACAGCACGCCAATGACCCGCTCGGCTACCACATCGTCTTGCAGTTCCACGACCAAATCAGCAACCGGCGCGGTTTGGAATACATCGGGATGCTCAGTCAGAAATGGCAAAACAGCGATAAGTTGCGGAAAATCAGGAAGACTCTTGAAGATAAGGCGCGAACCGAGCCCGGTGCGAAATTCGTTGATTTTGAGGTGGCTTACAACGGACAAACATCGCGCTTGAGCGACTACGTTGGGCGCGGGAACTATGTGCTGGTGGACTTCTGGGCCTCGTGGTGCGGACCGTGCCGTGCCGAGATTCCCAACCTTAAAGCCGCCTACAGCAAATATTCCGGCAAGGGGCTGGTGGTGCTTGGCGTGGCCGTTTGGGACAAGCCCGACGCATCGCTAAAAGCCATTGCAGATGAGCAAATTACCTATCCGCAGATAATCAACTCGCAGCATATTGCCACCGACATCTACGGCATCAACGCCATTCCTGAGATAATTCTTTTCGCACCCGATGGAACCATTGCGGCTCGCGGCTTGCGCGGAGCGGCCATTGAGCAGGTAATGCAAAGAATTTACGGCGTGGAGTAATTTTTCGGGGCGGACTGCATCCGGCATAACCGCGTTTTATTCCTCCGATTTCCGACTGTTGAGCTTAATAAAGCTTGCCGTATCTTGTTTGGAGTCAAACATATACTTTTGCGCAATCACACCCGTCAGGTCGATTCCGCACTCGTTCATCAGATTCACAAAGTGCACGTAAACCTGCTTTATGTCGGCATCGACGGCAGTCAGAAAATCGTCTTGCGACAGCTTGGCGGCCGATAGGAACAGATGCTGGTGGAACGACGAGCTGTCGTCGCTTGTGATTTGCCGGGCGTAGGTTGCAAAATCGCGGTTGCAGGCGTCGAGCAGGCGGTTGGCGCGGGTCCAAAGCGTGCTCATCAGGTCGATAGCGCGGTTTGCGGCATCGGCAATGAGCGACACCCGCCAACGTGTCTCGCCCTCGGGCAGGTCGTCGAAACTGCCGTCGGACCAGATGCGCCAGAATTGCCGCAAGGTGTTAGCATCGTTGCAAAACTTCTTTTTCAGATAGTCTTCGCACTTAATTTTCAACCGTTTAAAATTCTTATCGCACACCACCACACCTTCCTGTGCATAACTGTGCCAAGTGCTGATGGCGGCCTGAACTTCTTCAAGCGAGTGGAACGGATACTGCCGCGGAATGTCGAACGGAATGCCGAACTGCTCTTTGGCCGCCTCGGGCGTCAACTCGTTGCCTTCGCTGTCGCGGATGCCGTGGAACCAGAGTTTCGGCTCCTCGTAAAAACAGATGATGCGGCTATATGGGCTAACCATCTCAAACATAAGTGTATAGCCATCGGGAATGCGGTCGGTCCAGCCGATGCCGGCGGTTTCGAGCAGCGTGTCGAGCATTGTTTTGGCGTTGTCGAATGGCGAGCCGGCAAGGTCGATGTGCCAGATGTCCCAACCGCCGTTCGACACCCAATAAGCCTTGCCTTCGTGCTTGAACATCTTGATTAGCACGCCGTCGATTTTTTCGCGCACAACGGCTGATTGCCAGTCGATTGCGTCGGCGTGTTCATCATCGAAATTGAAAAATTTGGTGTACGGTGCGCAGATGATGTTGCCGTCGTCGTCGACCACCGTGCCGCGGCACTCACGCACCACATCCAAACTGAAATCGCAATGGTGCATATTGTACATCAGCAAGTTCCACCTGTCATTGAACGGGCAAGGCGATATTCGCACGCAGTAAGGCCGGTGATGGATGACTTCCTTCCAGTTTTCAGTGGTGCGGATAAACTCTTGCAGATGAGTGAAATGGTTCATTTTTTGGACATCAGACTACGGACGACAGACTACAGACGGCTCGGATTGTCATCACGTTGTTCATTGTTAATTATTCATTGTTAATTGTTTAATGGGTGAATCGGACGCGATTAATCGCGTCCCTACGAACATCTAATCCCGATAGCTGTCGGGACTAATACCCAACACCCGTTAAGCCTTCTCTCTTCCGCTTTCCAGCCTCGAAAATGGCCCCATATTAATCAGTTGCGGCACAATCTGCGGTCCGTGAATGGTGTGCTCGCCTTTGTAATAGATGTGCTCAAGATAGAGCCCGGCGGCCGGTGCTGTGAGTTTTGCCGGCAGCGACGAGTAGCTGTCGAACATATTGTCGATGTCGACCATTGTTATCTTTCCGCGCCCCAATTCAACGAGCACACCCACCATACGGCGCACCATCTTCCAAAGGAAATGCGAGCCGGTGATGTGGATGGCAATCTGGTCGCCAATCTCGTAAATCATTATGCTGTTGATGACTACGATGGTGTTTGGCGTTTCGGCGTTTTTGTCGGTGAACGAAGCGAAATCGTGGCGGCCAACCATCTCTTTCGCGGCCTTGCGCATCGCTTCCACATCGAGCTCATCGCGAATCCACCAAGCGTTACTCTTGCCGAAAGCCGTTCGGCGCTTGGTAATCAGATAGATATAACTGCGTTCCACAGCATCGAATCGCGCGTGGAACTTCGGGTTCACCTGCTCAACCGCCAGAACGTTCACATCGTACGGCAGATTGTCGTTCAGACTCAGCATCAGCCGTTCGGCCGATATTTTTGTATCCACTTCAAGATGAGCCACTTGTCCCAAGGCGTGCACACCAGCATCGGTACGGCCCGAGCCGAAAAACTCGAATCGTGTCTCGCCAAAAATCTTCTTGCAGGCGTCGAAAAACGCGCCCTGAACGGTGCGCTCGCCCTTCTGCACCTGCCATCCGGCGTAGCGGCTTCCGTCGTATTCAATAGTCAGTTTGAATCGCATTTTGTAATTAGTTATATGCCAAAGGCTTGCGCCGACAGGCTGTGAAACGTTGCGCAAAAGTACGAAAAAAAAGCACCTCGCCCCTATCCTATCCTCACCCGCGTTTCTGATTATTCACAAACGCATCGAAAAACTCGTCTCTGAAACTCTCGCCGATAGCGATTTCGTGCGGGCCAATGTATATGTCATTGTTGTCGAAGGCATCGATATGGGTGGTGTTGACAATGTACGACTTGCTGACGCGCATAAACATCGACGGCGGCAGCAAAGCTGATATGCCTTTCAGGTTCATTCGGGTGATAATCTTTTGATTTTCAAGCTGAAGCACTACATAATCCTTCAGGCCTTCGACAAACAGAATGTCGGCAAAGCAGACCTTGCAATACTTGCGGTCCGACTTGACGAAAAAGTAATCGTCGGCACCTGGCTCAATGTTCTGCTTGTCGCCTTGCGTGAGCAGTTTGAAGTAACTGACTGCCTTATCGACAGCCTTCAGAAAACGCTCTTTTTCAACTGGTTTCACAAGAAAATCGACTGCATCAACCTCGTAACTGTCAATGGCGTATTCGGAATAGGCGGTGGTAAAAATGACAAGCGTCTGCGGCGAAATGGTGCGGGCAAACTCAATGCCCGTCAAGCCTGGCATCTGAATGTCGAGAAAGGCCAAATCGACCTGCGTCTGCGACAGGAAACGCTGCGCCGCCAATGCGCTGCCGAATGTTCCAATCAGCGTCAATTCGGGTGCCGACTCAAGCAGAATCTCTATCGCCTCACGCGCAAGTGGCTCATCATCAACTATTATGCAGTTCATTGTGTGTCAGTTTAACAAGTTGAACAGGTTGATACATATTTATTTGGACGTCAGACATCAGACTACAGACAACAGACTTTTCACTTCTGCCTTTTAACTTATGTCTTTTGTCTAAATTGTTCATTTTTAATTGTTATCCTTTAATTGTTCATTGTTAATTCAATCCTCAACCTCACCGTAAAGGTATCATTTTCATCGTCAATTTGAAGCGCGTGGCGGTGGCCGTAGAGCAATTCTAGGCGGCGGCTGATATTTTTCAGGCCAATGCCGCTGGCTTTGGTGGGCACGGGCGCAACGGCGGGCTTTGAGTTCTGGCAGACAAACGTAAGCGAACCGTCTGCGAGACAGAAACTTACGTTTACCCACGAACCGTTTTCGCCATCGCTGTTGTGCTTCACGGCGTTCTCGACAAACGGAATGAAAAGCAGCGGCGGCACCTCAACGCCGTCGGTAATGCCGTCAGTATCAATCTTATAAGTGAAGCCCGTGCGGCGCACCTGCTCAAGGTCGAGAAAATCGCGAAGAAACTGTATGTCGGTCAGCAAGTTGACGCGCTCGCGGCGGCTGTCGGCAAACTGGTAGCGGATTAGGTCCTCGAGCCTGTAGAGCAGCGCCGACGCCTGCGTTGGCTCGCGGCGCACAAGCACGTTGACGTTGTTTATCATATTGAACAGAAAATGCGGATTTATCTGTTGCTTAAGCATTTTCAACTCTGTCTGCGCCGTGGCGGCCTGCAACTCTCGGTTGCGCAGGTTCTGCAGCGCCGTCCGTCGGAACAGCAGCAGGCTGGTTGGCGCCACCGATAGCAAAACCATCGACAGGAAACTCGACGCCACGTTTATTGAACTTATAATCAGTGAATTATGAACGGCGTAATTCACAAAAACTTCCGACAAAACCTTCAAAACACCGAACGGCAGCGAAAGCAGAATTGTGGAAATGGTAAATTTCAGAATCTTGTTTTTGAAGAAGAATCGTGGTGTGAGTATGTAAATATTTACGTACCAACACGTTAGCAGATAGGCGTACATTATCAGCCACTGCGGCACGTTCTGGCGGCTGAAATCGAAAATCCGTCCGTCGGCGGCACCGAATGCGTTGAGCGACATCATAAATATCGGTAACTGGAACAGCAAATGTCTGACAATCCGATACTTGCCACTGAAAAGTACTTTGTTGAAGAAACTGTCGAAGGTGGCCATAACTAACGGATTGGAATTGTTAGACAAATGTGTTCGGGGCTGATTGTCAGCGAGTAACGGTCGGCATAGAGCAGCGAAAGGCGCTTGCGGGCATCGGCGAAATCGGCATCGGCGCGACCATCGGCAAGCGTAAACTGCAGATTATCAGCACCGACTGTAAACTGGCAATCGATATTGGCGACTGGCTCGCCGTACTGCATCAGCGACGTGAAGACGAGCGGCGGCACCATAACGCCCATTATCGAGCCTTCAACATTGATTGTGAACGATTTGCAAACGCCATCGAACTGCAGGACGGCGAGATATTCGCGCACGAAATCAATCTCGCTCTTGAGCAGCGACCGCTCGCGGCGGCTGTCGTAGAGTTGGTAGCGCAGCACCTTGCTGAACTGCAGCAGCGCGGCCGACGTGGCTTCGGCATCGCTTTGCGTGCGCTGTCCGCAGGTGTGAAGCGTGGTGCAGAGCATTTCGGGCGAAATCTGCTGTTTTATCAGCGCCGACTCCATCTGCGCCTGCTCCGCCTGCTGTTGCTGACTGCGCTGTTGCTCCTGCGTCATTCGCTTTATGCAAAGTCCTAATAATACGCCAATTACGACTATGAACCACTGCATATTGAGCACCATCGCGTCGAGCGCAATGTAGTGCAGCGGGGCCGTGTAGCGCGACGCAATGTGGCATTGGGCGCAAATGCCGCCTTCAATCACATACTGCAGCACCACAAACACCGTGGAAACGGCTATCAGCGTAATGGTGAACAGCCCGTAGCGGCCGCGGTTGAGAATGCGCGGCACAAGCACTTCGACAAGCGCCGCTAGCAGCGCCACCTTGCAAAGGAAACAATTGCTAATCAGCAATATAACAACGAATCGGTGGGCTGCATCACCGAGCAGCATACTGTAGTTGAACGTTATCTCGGAAACGCTGAAAACGAGCATCGCAACGCACAGGCTGGCGTACCGCAACCAATGGAAGCGGCGGTCGAGAAGCAGGGCGGTGATTATGGAAGTGCGGGGTGGCATTGCAGGTGAGTTGGAAGTTATAAGTTATTGAGTTTCAAGTTTAAAATATTAGGTTTTGAGTTATTCTTTGTCCAATAGTTTTATCAAATCGTCTTGATTTGGTTAATGGTATGAGTGATTTGTTGTTATCCATTGTGTTGGTGTATATTACAAGTTTTCATTTTCAATACTTTCCATAATCATATCCGTTTTCAGTTTGTCTCAAAGTTATGTAAAACTTTAAAGTTTGGTGATTTTGCTTGTTATCAATACTTTTCTAAATATACGTCTTCAAATTCTGCAGTACCCAGCGTCCGAAAACAGGGTCGGATAGTTCCACTGTTTTGCCAGTAATCTCAATAAATTCTTTTTCTTCCAACGCTTTCTTCACTCTGGTTACGTTGGCGGTTGAGTTTAGTCGGTAATCGAAAATCACTTCGCCAGTCGACAAATCGGTTTTATGACCTTCGGCAATTGCCTGAACCACACGCATTTGATAATTCGACAGATTGCTTATGTAATTCAGGAAAAGAATGTGGTTCTGTCGCAGCAAATCCAGTTTTGCAAGTTCGAGCCCTGTTTCGGTTGCGGCAGAGTCAGTTCTTGCCCAAAGCAGCCAGGCAAGTTGTTGAACGTATGACGAATTGCTTTCGACATAACTGCAAATGGCCTCGCAAATCTCCGCGGAAACCGATTTGCCTGTGAGTGCGAACTGCCGCTGAATGTACTCTGTCCAACGCCCGACTGGTATTTTTTCAAGAAAAATAACATCGCCAAACTTGTAGAACGGATAACTGGCCTTGCCGAACATATTCATCAGAATATGCCGCTTGCTGCCAAACAGGCAATAGGTTGTGTTGTGCTGGTGCTGCCACACCGAGCGCAGTTTTTTCTGAAACATCAGTGAATCAGTAAATTCGCCAATCTGTTGGAACTCATCAATGCAAACCACAATATGTATCCCTTTTTCAACCGCAATGCGTTCGGGCAATGTCAGAACATCGGCATTATATTGTTTGTCAGTTGTTTCGAGCGAGAACGATATTTCGCCCGTCTGTTCCACCGACAGTTTGGGCACAAGGCTCGTCAGGAAACGTTTGGCGTTCTCTATCAGCGATTCGACCTTGCCGCTCATCTGGCGAATGATTTCGGTGGCGAACATCATATAAAAGTCGCTCTCATCTTTGCAGACGAATGCATCCATTCTAATGATTTTCAGGTTCTTGTTATCGCTCATCTGCTCTGCAACCTTGTTCACGAGCGAAGTTTTCCCCAAGCGTCGTTGTGAAATCAAAATGGTGTTTATGCCATTGCTGAAATTCATTGTCAGACGCCTAGTTTCATCTTCTCTGCCAATAAAATGGGCATTGTCAGCAGCCACCCCATATACAAACGGATTATCCATATCTTCTTAATTTTTAGCCACAAATATATAACTTTTTTGCTAACAACATTGTTAGTAACAAATTTGTTAGTAACAACATTGTTAGCAAATTTAGCAACAAACTTGTTAGCAAACTATTTGTATCAGTGCCACCCTTTCAGGGTTCTGTCATTGTTGCGTCACTATCAGGGGTTTACACCCCTGACTATGTTATTTCACCCCTTCGGGGTTTTCATTCAATCCTTCAATCCTTCATCCCGATAGCTATCGGGACTTCAATCCTTTAGAACTCAATCTTATAAGCAATGTTCGGCAACGAGAGTTTCACGGTGTACGGCTCAATTTCATGGGTGCGCAGGTTGTAGACGTGGTCGTAGTAGCCTTTGTTGTTGGTCATATCGATAACGAAACTGTGCGACACGCGGCGCTTGTTGATTGTGAGACGGGCCGAATAGTTGTAGGCGATTGCCGTGCCGTACTGTTCGCTGAAGGCGCGGGTCTCGTCAAGGCGGGCGGCGCCATCAACCGAGTGGATAATCTCGTAGGGCGTCACATCGTCGGCCACGGGCGCGTGGCGGTCGCCACCCTGGACGGTGACTTTCGCGTTCAGCGCAAAAACGTTCTGTTTCTCGCTTCCAAACATCCATTCCTTGCCGCCTAACACATTGATAACGTAGTTTCTATCGTAGCGCGAGTGGTACCAATGGCCGTCGCCGCCGCGGTAGCGCGAACTGAAAATGGAAGCCGTGGTCATTCCGTACCAACCGTTGTTCAGGTAGCGCTCAAGAGTGACATCGACGCCGTAGTTTCGGCCCAAACCTTTGTTAACCAACGCTTTGTCGATATAATACTCGATATGGTTGAGCACCGAGAACGACGTGCCTTCTTCAACTGGAACATCGAACAAATGCTGATAGAACGGCTCGATTTTGAGCAGCGAGTTCTCGGTGAGTTTCAGGCTGTACGACAGCATAAAGTGGTGTGCGCGAGTGAATTGCAAATCATCATTGACAAGTTCGCCGCCGATTTTGACGAAATAGACATCGGTCTTCTCGCGACGGCTGTGAAGGCCGTAGGCG
>JAEEGK010003963.1_pt1 | contig 36541 bp, 28 predicted proteins | sample 8958771 | NCBI WGS metagenome assembly JAEEGK01 (sample SAMN16246547, study PRJNA631951) | gut metagenome | biome: gut microbiome; feature: rumen; material: SC-attached | host: Bos | place: Iran: Karaj | collected 2018-10 | reverse complement strand
CCGCCGCTCCATAATCGCCAGGATGCGACGTTCCCTCTATCCAGCAGCTTTCCATCCTTGATGTCCTTGTCGGCGAAAGAGCCTTCGTGAAGGATGTGCAGCTCGAATATATTTTCACCTGTATCCCGGGTGAAGATCTTCACCGTCTTGGGAGCACCATGAAGGATCCTTCCTTTTATATTGTCGAATACGGTGATCAGGAAATCCTTCACCATGCGGGTATACGTGTAGAAAGAAATCCCCTTGACGTTATCGTCAATCTCCGGCGTGAAATCGGAATTCTCGAAGGTGTCGAAGATCATCGCTTCGAAATCCCAGTCTCGAAACTCTATGAGGTGCTTGAAGTACTCGATAAGCTCCTCCATGTTGGCGATGCTCGCCTCGTTGTACAGGCCCTTAGGGCGGCACTCTGCGGGGAACGCAGTCATCGGCATCTCGCCCAATTTCTTCTCCGGATTATTGGCCATCCATGTTTGAATTACTCCGGCAGGATACTGCAGGCCAATGAGAATGTTTTCCTTGGGGATGGAGAACTCCTTCCTGCCGTCATTCAGGATGAAAGAGCGGAGCGTGTAGTTCAGGCCGATGTTGTAGTGAAACAGATTCTTGAAGGTGCTGTCGCTATTCAGACAGTTGACGATCTTCATGATGAAGACGGAATAGTCCTTGAACTCGCCACGGTCCCATGAATGGAGGGCGAACTTCAATGTCGGGTCTGAAGAGAATTTCTTCAGGAAGTTGCACACTTCCCGCGGATTGTGGACCCACGCTCCCTGACTGACGGACTCTCCGGACTTACCAGTTTCCCCGTCCTTCTGCTTGAGCTCATCCCGAATATACTGCTTGGTCCTCGTCATCAGATCCTTCTCGATGTCTTCGGTAATCAGCGCGATAACCTTTTCCCTTTCCTTTTGAGTCAGGGAAGGGTTATTTAAAATGGCGAACATGAAACTATTCTTGTCCATCTTACTGTTCGTTATTATCGTCAGAAATGAGATCCTTCAAACTGGGAAAAGGGACGTCGGCTGGAAAGCCGCCATCGTTGTCGGGAACAAGGCCCTTGAAAACGGGACGAGGCAGACCTTCCGGGCCGACACCGGCGCCAGCCGGACGTGCCATCTTGAAAATCCGGTCGTCCATCTTCTTCCTTTGCTCCGCATGGATCTCCGCGGCAATCGCATATTCGATGCCGTTCTTCTCCCAAAGGGCAATCAGTTTCTTTGCGGAAACGACCAGCTCCAGGGGCTTTTCCATCTTGGCCTCGCTGGCGTGGCAGAGCCAGAACAGAACGTCCTTCTTCTTGCACAAGGATACTTGAAGCTTGGCAAAATGGGTGCTTTCCTCGCCCTTTTTCAGGATCCCCTTGGCCCGTCTCGTGAGATGGAGGCTGTGCTTCGTAACACCCATGACGAAAGAGGCGGAAACTCCCTTGTCCTCTATGGAGGTGCTGATAGCCGTGTCGAAGAGCTCCTCGAAATCCTTGTACTGGTAGGTGGCCAGGAAAACTACGTCCTCTTTCTGCGGCCGCTGCTTGGCCATGAGCGCATTGAAGAGAGTGGAGTACCTGACATACACCTTGTCTTTCTCTCCCTTTACCATTCTCAGGTAGTTGAGCTTACCACCGACGACGCTTTCCAGGGAGACGTTCCGCTTGTCCTTCCCGGGAATGCCTTTCCTGTCGGAAACCAGTCTGGCGAGGGCTTTCTCGTAGCCGTACTTCTCCCAGACGAAGAGGATGAGATCCAATTCGCGGATATACCGCCTGGTCGTGTTGACCTTGTTGCTGATGACCAGGCCGGTCACCTCCTGTCTCTCGCCTCGCTTCTGGAGGCGGGTCTTGAGAGGGTTGACGGTGAAGGCCTGGCCTTCTATCGTGCTGACGATTTCAGCGAACACCTCTCCCTTGGGAGACAGCACGCTGTGCATGCTGCTGAACGTCATGTCGTCGGCATACCGAGAGTATCTGAGGTTGTGATTGGCCGCTATGGCAAAGAGCCTGCGGTCGAGCTTTTCGCAGATGATGTTGGTCAGGATGGGGGACGTCGGGGCGCCCTGGGGCAAGACGTATTTCTTCTCCCCGTCTTCCTCGATTCTGATCGCACACAATCCGGCAACGACATTCGCGACTTCCCGGGTGAAATTGAACGGGGGCAGCTGCAGCCTTTTCCAGACACGGGCCTGGTGGATGCTCGGGAAGAAGTCCTTCAGGTCGAGGTTAAGGACGTAGTTCTGCCCGAGGTGAAGCTTCGCATTGTCGACGACGCTGCGGCAGGCCGTGAATCCCATCACGCACGGTGCCGGTTCATAAAGGGAATCGAGGATCTCCTTGACGGGCCAGAGAATCGCACGCAGCTTGGGCATCGGAGAGGCGATTTCCCTCCGTCCGCCGGATTTCTTCGGGATGGTGAACTTACGATACCGCGTAACCCGGGAATTCGGGTTACAGTACAGCGCAAGCTGCTTGGGCTCTATCTTTTTGAGCCCGTCGTAGCCAGAAGTCGCCCGTATCTCATTGATAAGCTCAAGGAGATCCTTGGAGGTCTTCATTTCCCTTGCCTTTCTGGCTATCTCTGAAGGTGTCATCGAATAATATCTAAAGCTGGTTGGAATACCGAGACTCATTTCTTTATATCAAGAGAACGAGAATGCGAGTTCTCAACTCCTCAACTACATAAAACAACAAGTACACAGATCTTGAATAGGATATTCAAGAATGCAGGGACATTGTTCTCCTAACCCGGAGACCGGGCAGGACATCTGCAACGACCGGCAGACTAGGTCAAATGTTTAATCTCGGTATTCCAAAGAGCTAGTTACAAATATAAGCATTTATTTGCTTTGTCGATGCAAAGGTAATACATGAGAGCGAATTCTATTTTCGCCATTCAAATTCAACACTGAAGTTATTCCAACTCGTCATAATTCTTAAGTGTATAACTAAGAAGACCCCTCATCGTCGCCCTTACCTCGACAGGATCGACGATGATGACTGTGTCGCGATACGATGCGAATAGCGCATACATTTCCACGTTGGGGCGACAGTTGATGACAAAGAATTTGCAGTCCTTTAGGCTGGGGTATCGAGCCTTGTACTCTTTCTCGGCCTCAGGATTGAGCTCATCCTGGGAGGGATGAAGGTATTTCGTGAGAACATATCCCACCGCCTCCGGCTTCACCGCAAAAAAGATGTCCTCCTGCTTCACATTTTGGTAGGTCACACCGACGATCTCGTCGAATCGGGCGTCGATGTCAACGGGGGTCTCGATGAAAGGCAAATCCTCGACGTACTCCACCTTCCCGTCCATGCGGTCCAAAGCATAGGTATAGATTGAATCGGGCTCAAAGGGGTATTTTTCGTTCCCTATGGGGTTGCACAGGAGGAACCAACGGTTGTTGTACTGCCGGAGCTGGTAAGGATAGGCCGTTACCGAAGAGTAGGGCTGGTCGGCATTCTGAAAGCGGCGGTAACCGAATCGGATTACCTTCCGCCTGGAGATGGCGGAATACAGGTATCCCAGGAGATTCTCAGGGATCTGCAGGATGTCGTTCCTGGCAAAGGAGATGATGGGACGCTCCTTTTTTCCTCCTGGGATATCAAGTCTCTTCTTGAGGTTCTCCAACCACTTGAAGTTCTCGAGGCCCTCGAACTGACCGAGGCTGCCAAGGGCTTCACGGAGGATGTCCTCCTCATCGGAGGTAAGTTCCTGGTAGAACAAGGGAGTGGACTGATCCTCGTAGCGCACGGTCCCCCTCCCGCCCTTTCCGCGGAGCATCTTCTTATCGAAGGGAGCCTCCTCCAGCGCCTTGATGTCCTTCTGGATCATCCGCGTGGTCACCTTGGGGCATTCACGGGCGACGGCCTTTTCAATGTCCTTGGTGGTATAGTCCTTATGGGGGTCGGCCAGCATCCGGTCGATGATCCGGTACCGGGCCATGGCGTCTTTGTTTACGGGCATGGTTCTGTGGTTTTCTAGTGCAAAGGTATGGATTAAAAACGAAACCTATGTTCGTTTTAAGAAAAAGATGACAGGCTATTCCTCTTCTTCGGGGAGCAGTCGGGGATGAATGAACATATTGAAAGAGAGCATCGCACAGTCGTTGAAACTGCTGTTTCCCGCGAGCGAGCCCATCCTGTGGACAATCTCGCAGAAGATCAGGTTCTCGATGAGGCATTCCGCGTTCTTGTCTTGGGACTCCAGGCAGTGCCGGACCATCGTGTCAAGGCAGATTGTTCTCAACTTATCGTAGTAGTTGTTTGCAATGACTGCGAAGGATGAGGGGCCGTGGTCCATCTGGGTGTTCGCCCGCCAGGAGATCCAGGCTTCCAGCAGGTATTTCGTGTAGATGCGGGATTCCAGGATTTCGCCTAGCATGGGTATGCCGTCCCATGTGCTGAACTTCACGTACTCGAGAGCGAGGACAGTCCGGCGGTCGATGTCCTTTTCCGCTTCTAATGCCCGCTTCAGGTTCTCCAACTGTTCATCGGAGGGCTTTGCCCCCTCGTATTCGTACATATTCATCCTGACCAGCGTGTCGATCTCGGGTATGAGATTCCTCTTGTCATACCAGTCCCAGAAATGTTCCTCGAAACGGTCGGTCTCCTCTTCGCTGACTAATCCCGGGAATTCCGAAAGTGCTTCCGTGTACCGGTTGATCGCGGTGCTGAACGGAGAGTCCTCGCTATCATCCCCGTCGAAACGGTCGTACGCTTTCAGCAGCCTGTCCGCCCGGGACTGCGCCCCGGCATCCGGAAGGGCCGCCCTGATGACCGATTCGGACACCCTCGGGCGGACGGAGCGGATCCATTCCAGGGTGTCCTTCTTGGTAATGGAACTATCCTCCTCGTCAATTCCCGTGGACATCCGCTGGAACCACTCGTATGAGTGGATCACCCTGTTGAACAAGGCAACGTAGTTGTATCGTAGTTGGACCTTCCGAACCAGCTCATTATCCCGGATGTCAGGTGCCGGAAGATAGAACGCATCCTTTTCCGGGGTGGTCTCTTTGAAGAAGTCGTCCGTGTAATCCGGGAAAGCGGATTCCATCGCCTCCTGGCTGGTAAGTAGAGCGTTACAGAGCCGGACCGGTTCAAGAGAGGCATTTTCATCCCTGAAGAAAGGGAGGGCTGCGAGTTCCTTGGCAGACACAGTTATGGCCCCATCCTGAAATGTTGTCGCAGTCTTTGAAGTTGAAGACTGCTTGCTCTCACGGTGGCCGCAGGAGGAGAGAACGAGCGCCACAAGGACGCAAAGGAATGAGTATGACAATCTGGTCATGGGTATGATTCTTTCGTTATCGATGCAAAAATGGCACTTTTCAGCGAAGCGTATCTTCGTCGGGCATGTCGGTTTCTAAGACAGGAGTCCCGTTCGAGAGGTCGTAAACCAGTCCATCTCGATAATCCAGGCAAAAGCACCTGCGGCAATCCAAACAGTAAGCCCTGTTCTTGATATTGATCGGCCTCCCGACCATTGTATGGCCGAACACCTGGACGACTCCCGGCAACCGGTTCTCCTCGTATCCTTGTTCCTGTACGTCCGCCCATACCATGCTGCCCCAGGGCTTGTCACCCCAGCGATAACAGGATACGTCCTCGAGAGACTTCATGAATCGCGGATAACCGACGAGGTCGTTGAACAATTCCGCCGTCAGTTCTTCCGGCGCCAGTCCGGGAAATGAATCCCTTATCCATCCCATTCCGACACCTGCGTGGGAGAACAGGAAACGCCTCCCTCCGGCGACGGTTTCGAACGCCATCTTGAAGAGAGTCTGGTTGTCCCAGAAAAGATGGGCGTTTCGCTCTGCATTCTCAAAGTCATACCGGCTTCCCATCATCTCGGGGTACATGTAATGGAGGTCATGGTTGCCCCAGAGAAGGGTCACCCTGTCCTGGTTCCGTCGCTTGAAGTCAATGATGTCGAGTAATCCCGCAAGGGCTTGCCCCTCAGTTATATCCTCGTGCTGATAGGGGTCGAGGTAGTCACCGAGGAACAGGAACTCTCCGTCGGGATAGTCACGGACTGCCACCCGCCAGAAGTCCCGTCCGTGCACGTCGGGAATGATAATCAGTCGGTTCATCCCTATCCTTGCTTCTCGTCTTCCGGAATGTAGAGGTTGATCCGCTTCGGATAACGGAACAGAACGAGGAGCGTCACCGGACAGAGCCAGGCAGTTGGAATCTCAAAGAGCCGTCCATCCAGTTCGACGACCGGGGTCACGCCGTTGGCGTCCTGGCACTTGTAGGATGCTCCGTACCCCTTCTGGTAGCGGTCCATTATAACGACCGGTTCCCTACCCTCGATGCGGTTGTTGTCAAGGGTGACGTCGACGATGGCCTTCCTGGGATGGCCTTCCATCTGCGCCACGTAGGCGCACAGGCGGTCCGCTCCCGCGACCATCATGAGGTTGTGGTGAGCGAAGGGATAACCGGGGAAGTCGATGTACCAGTCCCCATCGGCTTCCTTATTGAAAGTCAAGTGAAAGATCTTCATGATCAATGGTGTTTTGTAGTGTTTTGTGTGAGAAGTGTGTGCTATTAAATACGCCCGCCGGGCAAAAAAGTTTCAATCGGCCCTACAGGGGCTTGCAGAGTGGTTTTTCAATTGCTTTCTTTATACCAGGGAACCGCCGTCCGCATGGCCAGGGTGATTGCCTCTCCAACGGGGACGTAGTCGGAAAGGAGATAGTGGCGGGAGCGCTTCGAAGATACCGTGAAGCCCGCCCACTCCCCTGTCCGGAGGAACCGTTTTCTTGTTTTCGCGTCCTTGCAATATGTGGCCCCGCCGATACCGAACGCCGTCCCGGTGGGGCTCAGGCCGAAGATGATGGGACCCGAGTCCATCAGTAGGATGGGCCCCTTTGTCCCCTTGAGCAGTTCTCTGAATCCCGTAAACGGCCACTTCTTGAGAAAGGCTTTCTTCAGAAGCGCATATTGTTTCCGTGCGAACGCTTCGTCGACAAAAGTCAGGTAATAAACGCTGAGAGCGGAATAGGATCCCATAATAGGCTGGTTTTCCTCCCATGTTTTCCCGTCGGGGACCATGGACATAATCAGACCGGTTTCCGGGTCCATATGGTTCGCCTGCATGTTTGCCAGCCAGAGATCCACGACATCCCGGTACTTGCCCCCGTTCAGCCTGGCGTAGTTGGCCAAGGCAACGATAGCGACAAGCATGTCCGGAACATAGATAGGCGTCCCAGGGAAAGTCTGGAGATTGAGGTCTGTCCTGGCCATGATCCTTCTGGCCATCGTCTCGCAGAGAGAGTCGAAGAGATCGTCGTACCTACCGTCTCCGCCAACCGTCTTGTACCCGCTGATCATCCAGGCAAGCAGGCTGAGGTACGAGATGTGGCTCTTGTCCCCCTTGAGACTCTCCAGGGGATCTTCTCCAAAGGAAGACGCATCGTATTCACGCAACTCCGGGGAAAGTGTGATCTTAATCAGACTGTCAATCTTCTCTGCAGCTTCCCCCTTCGTTTCCGGATAGAGGATGGCGGTGTTTACCAGTGCAGCAGAGAGCATGGACGTCGAGTAGATTGCCCATTCCCCCTGGAAGTGGGGGCCGACGGCGGAGGGCATCGAGCTGACCAGAGCCTTTGGCTCGACCACGACCTTCTCCAGGAGATAGCTGCGCCGGCGCAGGATGTCGGTCCGTTCAGATTCGAACGTCCCGACATGCATCGTCATGACGGCCACCCAGACCATTTTCGCAAGAACTATCAGCAAGACAGTCAGAAGCAGGATTCCGAGAATCTTCATTTTGTGGTTATGTTGGAATGTGTTATCGGGAAATGTGTGCATTATAATACGTCTGTCACGAAAAAAAGTTTCAACCGGCCTTCCAGGGCCTTGTAAGCATGGTTTTGAGCACCCTGATGGATCGCCTTCGGGTTCTTATCCCCGTATGCTGCCTCATCGTCTGTCCTCCCCTTCGTTGATAAAATCGTAGACCTTCAACGCCGTCTCCCCTAGCGTGCTCCAGACCAAGCGGAGTAGACCGGTACGTTCGGTCGTTCCCGTGACAGGAACCTTGACCGTCCTTGTGGTCTTCTTGGTCTCGTTTGAATCAGGTTTCTCGGTCTTTTCTCCGAACTCGTCCGGGGAGAACAGCCGCCCGTCCTGTTCTGGCGAGGTCGTTTTCTCTGTGACTTCCACCTCGACTGTTTCCGGCTCCGCCTCTTCCGGTTGGGCACTCTCCGTCGCGCAGTCCAGTAGCGCGTCATCCTTCGCACAGAGGACCATCCCCGTCACGGCAGCCGCCGACGTGGAAAACACATCCTTCCCGACCGCCGATGAGAAAAGACGCCTGGGGTATCCTTTCCTTACCTTGTAACCGGACATATCCTTGAAAAGGGAGATGTAATTCGTCAGTTCGGCGCCTCCTCCCGTGACAACGATCCCGCTCCGCAGGGAGTTCGAGAAACCGCTCTCCTCAATGTAGTATAAGACCGCTTCAACAATCTCTCTACAGCGACTGTCTACGATTTCAGAGACGTATTTGACGGGAATCTCCATATAGGGATCGGTTAGGCGGATCTGAAGGACCTTTTCGCTGAGCCCTCCGAGCTTGTCCGGCTGACAGGCACCGAAGCGCACCTTGATCTTTTCCGCAAGGTCGGCCGGGATGGCACATTCGGTCTCGATGTCCCCCGTGACAGCCCTTCCACCAAAGGGAATCGACGCGTAATGGCGCAGGATGCCGCCCTGGTAAATGGAAACGGAGGTGACTCCCCCGCCGACGTCAACCAGCGCAACCCCACCGTTGCGCTCCACGTCGTTGAGCACGGCGCGAGAAACCGCATCGGGCAGGAAATACTGCTTGGAGACAGCGATCCCAAGACCATTGAAGATCTTGTCCAGGGCGGTTATGCCCTGTCTCCTTCCGACGAAGACCTTGAATCTGCCTTCCAGGGTCGAGCTCAACGTCCCGACCACCTCTCGCTCCCTTAGCGTCATCCCTTCGTCGATCTCGAAGGACTGCGCAACGACACCGTAGATGCCCTGCTTCCCTGGGTCTGGCAGCGGATAGGTATCCAGCGCGAGCGCCCGGAGGTCCCTGATCTCCTCGAGGGAGATGTACTCGTTCGAAGCGGAACGTTCCATCTTCATCGACGCCGTCAACTGGACCACGTCCTTGCGTGGCAGACCAACGACCACCTGGGAGATGCGGACCATCAGCGCCAATTCCGCCTCCCGGACGAGGTCGCCGACGACCGAAGAAGTCAGTTGTGGATTAAAGACCAGGCTGGTGCGTATGCCAGCCGATACCCTCTCTCCGTAATGGACCACCTCCACCTCGTCGCCCCGGATGCAGGCCACGCAGAGCCGCACGGTCGAACTCCCCAGATCGACCGCAGCCACATATCTTTCATCCATGTCTTTCATAGGTCTATCGCATCAGGAAGGGGTAACGATCGATGCCGGAAAGGGCCAGGCAGGTGCCGCGAGCAACAGCCTTGAGGGGGTCCTCTGCGACGTGGAACGGTATGTTCACCTTGTCGCCGAAACGCCTTGCGATACCGCGGAGAAGCGACCCGCCGCCGGCGAGCCACACACCATTCTTGACGATGTTCGAATACAGCTCCGGGGGTGTGCGCTGGAGAACCTTCAGTATTTCGCTCTCGATCTTAACGACGGTTTTGTCGATGCACATCGCGATCTCCTTGTAGTCGATGGACGCCTCCAGCGGAAGGCCCGTGAGGATGTTCCGTCCGGTCACGGGGAAGGGTTCGGGGACCTCGTCCTCGGGGAGCTCGGGGAGGACCGATCCCACCGCGAACTTGATTTCCTCGGCGGTCGTGCGCCCGACGTGGATGTTGTGCTGCTGGGCCATGTAGTCGATGATGTCAGAGGTAATCTCGTTACCTGCGATATGAATGCTCGCCGATTCCACGATTCCCCCGAGAGAGATGGCTGCTATCTCCGTGGTCCCACCGCCGATATCTACGATCATGTTCCCGTTTGGCGCGGTGACGTCCAGACCGATGCCTAGGGCCGAAGCCATCGGCTCGTATATCATGAAGAGGTCGTGCGCGCCTGCGTGCGACGCCGAGTCACGGATGGACCGCATGTCCACCGGGGTGCTGCCGCCCGGGATGCCGATGACTATCCGCATAGCGGGACGGAACAAACGGGAGAAGGCTCCGCTCTTCTGTCCCGTCGCTTTGCGGATAAACCCCGTGAGCATCATCTCCGCCGCGTCGTAGTCGGCGATGACCCCGTTCATCAGCGGCCGGATGGTTGTGATGCCCGGCGGCGTGTGTTCCTCCATCAGCTGCGCGTGGTTGCCGAGCGCCATAAGCTTCCCGCTCTTCGTGTCCGTCGCAATGATGCTGGGCTCGTCAAGGACTACATCCCCGTCCTTGAAGATAACGGTGTTGGCCGTGCCCAGGTCGATGGCCAACTCCTGCCTAAATAGAGCCATAATCGTCTGTGTATCTTAAATGATCCGAATCTATAGTTAAAAAGTGTTGCTCTTTTCGAATGCGTCGAACGGGTTGTAGGTCCCTACGGCCTCGTTGACTTGTTCCCAGGCCGACCTCTCCTGCGGCTGCTTCTGGACAGGAGGTTTCACAGCGGCGATTCTGCTCAGGGATTCGCTCTCTTCCGTGAATTTCACAAGGTCCCCGTTGAAGACCAGGTTGATGATCCCCATCTCCCCGGAGCGGTTCTTTGCGATGACCAGTTCCGCGACATCAACGGGACTCTCACTGAGCCCAAGCAGGGCCGGACGATGGATGAACAGTACCATGTCCGCATCCTGTTCGATGGATCCGGAATCCCGGAGGTCGCTGAGGACCGGTCGTCCATTCGAGGATCCCTGACGTATTTGAATATTGCGGTTCAGCTGGGCAAGGGCGATGATGGGGATCTTGAGTTCCTTCGCCGTCTCCTTAAGTTGGCGCGATATCTCCCCAATCTCCTGCGCTCGGTATTGGGACTCGTGCCCGGAAGCATGCATCAGCTGGAGGTAGTCCACAAAAGCGATCTGAATATCCCTATCAGCCTTCATCCGCTTGATCTTCGAGGTGAACTCAGAGATGGTGAGCCCCGGAGTCTCATCGATATAGAGCGGAGCCTTTGCAGCCCGGACTAGGGCTACCTCCAAATGTGCCCAGTCCTCATCGCTCATCTTGACCTTTCCTTTACGTTTGTTGGAGATGAGTCCAGTCTCCGTTCCGATGAGACGGTCCGCCAGTTCAACATCCGTCATCTCCAGGGTAAAGAAGGCACTCGGTATCCCATGATCTATTGCGGCGGCACGGGCCATGTTCAAGGCGATTGCGGTCTTCCCGTGACCGGGACGGGCACCGATGACGATGAGATTCCCCTGCTGCCATCCCATCGTGATGGCATCCAGGGACGGGAACCCCGACGGAACACCCGTAAGACCGGTCGACTGCTGAGAACGCTGGATGCGATCGATTGCCTTGTTGAGGGCATTGCCGATCTCCACGTAACCACTGCGCATATTACTTTGCACGGCATTGTACACGTCCGTCTGGGACTCGCTGATCAGTTTGTCGACGTCATAAGACTCATCGAATGCCTTCTTGAGTATCCCATATCCCGCCTCGATGAGGTCCCGCTGAATGGTCTTCTGCTGGAGGATTTTAATGTAGTACTCCACGTTGGAGGCAGAGCCTACGCTAGCGGTCAAGGATGCGAGTTTGACAGCCCCCCCGACTTCATCGAGGGCCCTGTCCTCCCGAAGCCTCTCGGAGACCGTGGTGATATCCACGGCCGTACGGCTATGGAAAAGAGTAGCAATTGAGCGGAAAATCAGACGCATCTTCGGATCGAAGAAGCTCTTTTCAGTGAGCGCTTCGACAGCCATGTTGACGCATTCGCTCTCCACCATCATCGCACCGATAACAGCCTCTTCCACCTCGGGGGCTTGCGGTGGCTTATTCCCCATCTCGGCCGACGCAAGAGTAATCACATCGACCGGTTTCTTCTTATAACTGTATTCTCTTGCCATGATTCTGAATGTATTGTTTCAAGGCAAATATATCATGTTTTTACGGCTGAAAACTGCAGTGTGAACAACTATCTAATAACTTTTCAACTTATTGATTATCAATACTTAATATGTTGATAACTCAATACCGTTACCATGTTGAAATGTGGATATCTCTATCCGCTATCATGACATCACTTTGTTTCCTTGTTTGAGCGGAGGGACGATGGGAAGGGCATCGAGAGCCGCCTTGCGTTTTTCCTCCACCATCTGGTTATATGTTTCGTTCATCATGTGCTGACCGTCATCCAGCATCGCCATGTATACCGTCAAGTTAGCCCGGAAACTCTCAAAGTTCCGGTCACGTGAAGCGACGAAGTATCGCATGCGCTTCCCGTCGTCGGAGATAGATGCTTTCACCATGACTAACTGGTCGGACATACTGTGGGCCGCTGCCTTGAAAAGGTCCATCTCAAGTTCGTTCGGGTCAATGTCGAAGGGTTTGACCAGGAAAAAGAGCGGAAGTCGGTTGGCGTCCACATAGTATGTCTTCCCCTGGACCCTGAATATGACCAGTTTGTCCTTGATTTCCGGGAAGAACCCTTCGAAACGGACAGCGTCGAAAATCTTCTCCACAGTTAGAGGATCCTGGACAGAGCCTCCCTCGTTCATGACGGGGATTCGCTTCACAAGTTCCCGGTTGGCTTCATTCAACCCCTTGACCTCGTCCGCAAGCCTCCGCTTCTCCATGTGACGGTCCCACAGGAGGACGCCCAGAACCACTGCCGTGATGATGCTTATGATCGTTATCTCAGTCATATCCTATTTCTTAATGAGGGGTTTATGGTTAAATGTTCGTGGAAATGTATGAGTGTCAGTTTCGTAATAACCGGTTCAGCAGTAAGACCAGAGCAGGAGGTGCTTCTCTTCCTGTTCGATAATCCGTCCGATGTGCATCATGTCCTTACGGGACACAGTCACACATCCTAGGCAGCTTTTCCCGTTGAGCGGGATGTATCTACGCCAAGTGTTGTTGTCAACCCACCTCGAGCCGTGAATCATGATACCCCGAGAATAGGCATGGCTGTTTGACCGTTCAAGTCCTTTAAGGTAGTATCCGCTCTTGTTCCGGACACCATGCCTGCGGGTCACCTCGAACTTGCCGACGGAAGAGCAGTGGCTTCCTGCGTCATTACTGAACACAGGCTTCCTGGCGGTGCTTCCCTTCCCTGGTCCGTGCATCGCGTAACCCCTATAGACGATCTTCCGTTCGTTGAAGGACCAGACGAATACCCTGGGGCTTCCGCTGGGAATGCTATAATCCACGAACACGCAGTAGTTCGTGCTCATCCCTTTCCGCTTAGCATATCTGTACGCCTGTTCAGCGCGGACCTCGATCTTCTCACTGGGTTTCCCGGACTTGTACCATCTTCGGCCGGACACCAAGGACAGTATCGCAATGACGAGAGTCAGTGCGAGCATCAAAACGGTTATGACAGTTTTCTTATTCATGTGTCTGTGCTATAGGGACGGAGTCAGTGACGCTGTCCGTATTGAATACAGGCATGGGCATTATAGGTTATAAGAGTTGAGAGAGTGTGGCCGACTTCCCCGGACGCGGAGTCCGGCGAGTTGTTCTTGCAGGTGCTGGTTCCAAGGGGAGGTCGCACACAAATATAGCAGAGTATCGCGAACTGGTTTTTCGTTTTTCAAGTAGCTGGAAAAAGTTATCAACAGGCTTTTTCAGACTGCGAAGGAAGACTTTTCCGCTGTCCGCGGGAAAGATCCGTATAATGTCCTTAATCATTGGTTCTGAAGTGTGTTAGAGCATGTTTTCAGAGCGGAAGCATCTCGTTTCCAGATGCAAAGTAACCGCCCTCTGACGAACTGATGTTTCGCTGGAGGGCGGTAAAGAAAATATGTTTCGTTTTGAGGGTTACTCCCTATAGAAAACTACCTTTTTTGTCAAGTCGATGGTTCCTCTTTTAAGATGATGGCATCACGCCTTGCAGACTTCCGGCTCTTACGGGCTGGAGGGCCACGTACATCTATGATCAACATTATACAGCGGCTTTATTCCATCTAGCGAAAGAACTCCGGAAGGAGATCATTCACTTTGAGCACAACCCTGAGGATATTTTCTTCGGACACATCGATGTGGAACTTGTCTTTGCTGCCCGTAAGGGTGTTAATGATCGAGAGCAGCTGGGGACTGGCGATATGATGACCGTAGAATTCAAGAATGAGACAATCCTTGTCCTGAAACATCGTGGTATTATTCGGCAAATCATGGCTAAACCCAACCACAAACCCAATCACTAAAATACTTAAATTCTTATTCATATATCTTGCGGATTCCAAAGCGCAGTGCAATGCCGTCCGATGCGTGAAAGAAGAGCCGATCCCGACTGTGATTATCCCTGGTTCCGAAGACTGATACAGCCTTCTCATCTAGGTGTTTTCGTATCTGCAAAAAACTTGAGCCTTCACGTTTACTGATGGGGCCACGAGAAAACCCCGTTGGAATGAGTTCCAGCGGGGTTTTTCTATAAAAATGTTTTCATGGATTTTGAATAAGTCTGATTGGTATCATATTTCCAGAGAACGTCGGGCGGATCTCGAACCCCTCTGTATGATAACCATACCAATGCGCACATAATCTGTTCTCCCGGACCGAATCTGAGTCTACTATTATCTCTGACCTAAGCCAGAAATAAATAAAAGACCTGTTAGACCAGTCATTCCCAAAAATAACGCCTGTTCTTGGAAACCTAATAGATGCGCCATTAGGTCCGATACAAACGACAGTCTTTGTTTTCGACTCAAGGTGCCAGGAACAATAACTCTGTAACTCAGCCCATTGTTCCTTTGTCGGAAGATCATACGACTCTGCATTACAATAAGGGAAATACTCTATTTCGCCTGCTTCATTCGTCAAAAAGCCATCTGCCCATAGCGTCTTGCTCGGCAAACCTAAATCAATGAACTCAACTCTTCCATGTACATCCAAAGGAAGTTCCTCTTTTCCATCCTGATAACCGTCTTTATATCCATCAGAGTAAGCCTTTTCAATCACATCTCGGAATAAAGCAAGAACGTTCTTAGATGCGTAGCCGACAGCTTTTTCAGATAAATCCATACGTGAAACAATCTTTAGGTCAACGAATACAAATATACCGTTTTTTATTTGAATGAGAACGCATAAATAGGAGAAGAGTAACCCTAGTCCTAAGCCACCATAAAGGCGATAATTCAGTTTGCCTCGGACGGCTATCTTTGCCAAAAAAAAGAAATGAGAGTTTCAATAAGTGACAGTTTGAACAAACCCGATATCCCGGCCATCCAATTGAATATCATGGGGGGGGGAACACTATGGTTCGTCGTTGACACAGGTTCCAATACGAACCTGATCAGTTCAGGCTTTCCTCCCCTGTCAGAAAAGCAATCTGGAACTCATCAGGGTACAGGACGCCAGTGGTTTTTGGGGCATCTGGTCTCCGGAGCCACATACAAACTTAGATACACAACCGATGGAAACGACTTCCTGGACGCTTTCAGTAGCGTCGATTCAACAACTATCCAAGCTTTCAATGAATACGGCATGTCTATCAGCGGAATTCTAGGGACTGAATTCATGATTCATCACAAGGCTGTGATTGATTTTGCCGGCGAGACAAACACTCTCAATGAAAGAATGGAGGACAAGCCGGCTTTCCACAACATATCCACAGAACGGGGACACATCTTGTCATGCTGAACGAGGCATGGCCTGACGGAGTTCCATTAAGATTCAGAAAAACAGTCAATATTTGCAAAAGATTGAGCACGCCAACGGAAACACTACTTCTGCTCCACTCTGATAAAGCGCCAAGGCTTCTTATCCGGCTGCTTATTCGCATCCTTGAGATGGTAGCGCACATCAGTCCTTATAATGACTTTCGCATCATCGGAATCATCAACCCATTTGATATTTAGACCGGCACCCAAAAAGGACTCATAACCAAACAGGTCTTCCCAAAGAAAGCGAGGTTTGCTCACAACAGGACCCTTCTTTTCATACTTGTAGGCACGGATTAGAAACGAAGCCCGGTACTGCTCATCCTTGTTTTCAAAAGTCACATCAACACCGGATTCATGAGGATAGAAAGTGCCTATAACCGGGAAATACGGAACATCCTTCCCTTTGTGATACATATTGATATCCTTCATCCAGTCCGGGTCATCTTCTCTCTCTCCATAGAGATAGAACTCGATGTCCATCGGATAGATTCTAGTACTCTCGTTTACCTGAAAAAAGCCCCCTGAAAGGACAGTGGATGCTATTTCAGCGAACATAGCCTGGATGGTGTTCTCATCCGCTTTGCGGGCATTAAAGTCCGTCAAAAACTCTTTCAATGTTTTCATATTCTGTGTATTATTATGCTTCTTCTAGTGTCACTCGCGCCGGATCGACCTGGATGTTCCAGGTAACGCAATGCAGGGCCCCGCCGGCGTGGATGATGTCTTCACAGGGGCCGATGTATTCTATCTGCTTGTCCGGGAAGAGATCGATGAAAAGGGATTGTACATCACGGGACTCTGCAATTGGCAGCCACGGTACAAAGATACAATCTTTTACCTGCAAATAGTTCAAGAATGCCCAGGAAAACTTGCTGATACGAGGGCCTTTGTAATGCAGTTCTTCAACTTGGAAGTGAGGCGCAAGAGCATCCAGCAGTCGCTTCCGAAGATATGGATCAGTGTCGATGTAGTTGTTCAGGAGAACACGCTCCCCTCCTATGTATCGGACCATACCATCCGCATGGCCAAATATCTCGTAACGATCCCAAGGGATGATGACCAGTTCGGCAAAGAAAAGGTTTTCAAGGGCATTGACAAGCACTTCTCGGCCATATTGAGGATTCTCCTTGAAGATCTTGTCTGTCATAATGACCTTGTCGCCACAAGGGACGACATTGCCGCCGTCCATGACGATATCCGTGGTGATGCAGTTCAGGCCAAGTTCCTTGCAGATTGCTTTGTATTGCGGGATATATCCCGAGTAGCCCTGAAGGTAATCGGGATTATACCGATACAAAAGAAAGAGATCCTTCTCCAATTGGATAGGCATATAATCCCGCGTCCAGATATACTTTACACTCTCTGTCCTCGGCAGCCACTCAAATTCAATTCCCTTACCGTGCAGGGCCTGGACAAGCGTCATTGAAATCGGCTGGTAATAACTGAAGCCCTTCGCCAGATAGACTTTATTGGTTTGATTATCTTGAATCATTTTTATTCTGTCTTTGTATGGCTATTTACATGAATAACATTTAATTATTTAATAATCAATCACTTGTAAGTTCCATCAGCAAAGATAGTCCGTTCGCCATGAACAACCAAACGAAAAGTGTTAAAAAGTGTTAAAGGGGGAAAAAGAGTTATTACAACTGATTGCACAAATTACGAGTACCATGATAGAGTCAGTTTCGGGAGGTTTTTCCAGTTAACAGTTGGAGTCACGAGAAAACCCCGTTGGAATGAGTTCCTACGGGGTTTTTCTTTTTCGCTTTATCCACCGTTCAGCCCCTCTACTTCCCTACCGGCTCCCCCACCCGTGCCCGTAGGTCCATTCGGTGGACCTGTAGGCAGGAAAAACCTATCAAAACATGCCCGTAGGTCCAGCGAATGGACCTACGGGCATACTTGGCCATGTGCTCCATCATTCCGAAACCCTGCAAGTGGTTCCATAGACGGTCTTCTCCCTCACGGAGGACAGGATTTGGATGAAATCTTCCGGGAGTCGGCTCTGGACCTTTTCCGCAATAGCCTCAGGTATTTCTTTATAGAAGGCTTCAGCGATGCCGCCGGTGATGCAGGCCAGCGTGTCGGAGTCCCCGCCGAGGGAGACGGCCTTGCGGATGGCATCCTCGAAGTCAATTGAATCCAGGAAAGCGATTATCGCCTGCGGTACAGTTCCCTGACAACTGTCCTCCCAGCCATAGATGGGATGCCAGTACTCCCAGGTCTTGTGCAGGTCGTACCCATAGGTTTTCTTGATGTAGTCCCGGATCTCTTCCTTGGTCTTTCCGGTTCTGGCCAGGAAGATGGCTGCGGCGGTGGCCTGTGCCCCCTTGATGCCTTCCGGATGGTTGTGCGTGACGGCCGCAGAAATCGCCGCCACCCGCTCCGTCTCTTCCAAGGTGTCGAAGAACCAGCCTACCGCGCTCACGCGCATGGCGGATCCGTTGCCGAAGGAACCGTAGGGATGCCGTCCTGTCCGGGATGCGTAAGGGGAAGCCCCATATCGGTCATCGAAAGGACGTAGTTCCCGGGGACGGAACAGCCAGTAATAGAACCCCGTTCCGTATCCGCCCATCGGGCAAGGACACTTCTCCGCGAAGAGGACCAGGGCGTCCTCCAGTTTCTGGCAAGTGTGCTCCGGATCGGTCAGCAGCCAGTGAGCCACGGCCATCGTCATGACACTGTCATCCGTGTAGTTGCTCTCCGAAAGGAAGAGTTTGAAATGGTAGTCCTTTGTGTTGTGGAACTCGTAGGCCGAGCCTATCGTATCCCCTGTGATTGCGCCTAACATATTCGTTTGTTTTAACTGTTATTATCCAAAGGGGGCTAAATCAGCCCCATCTTCTCATATACCTGCCAGAAATCGAACGGGTAGTGGATGTTCTCCACATGGATACCGTCTGCCAGAAGCGGAGCCATGGTCTCAGGCGTGTAGCCTCCGTGGCCACAGCCGAGCGCCGTCACGAGGAAGGTCAACTCAGGGTGCTGCCTCGCATAGTCGACCAGCCGGCGGAACGCCGCGCGGATCTCCTCAGGGCCGATGTTGGCACCCACTGTCGGAATGGCATAGGACTGGCCCTGCGGGCCTTCGGCGACACCCATTTGGGCTCCGAAACGCTGGACAGCCTTCCGTGCCGCTCCGCCGTTGTGAAGTCCCTGGTCATTGGATCCGAAGACGAATATCTCATTTCGGCCGAGTCTCCTGATTAGGTCGGAGGCTATCCGCCCCTCATACTTCCCGTGCCCGGGAATAGGATCCTCCATGTAAAACCGGGCCGCCCTTTCTTTCTTGGCGCGGATCTTCTCCTCATATGAGGCACCCGGACAGCACTGCATGAAGTCGTTCTCCTGCATGTACCAGCGATCGCGGGCACGGCGCTCCTTCTGGAAGGTCCTGAGGGTCTCCTGCTCCGTCTTCTCGAACTTCACCACGTTCGTGATGGAAAGGCTGACGGAGACCCCATGGACATCGTGGTCCGTGCCCATGTAGGCGAAGGACCATCCTTCGTCTTTCAGGTGCTCGACCAGAGCCTTTACCGCCGCCATGTCATACTCGTGGGAGTCGTTCTCGTATCCGTCGGTGATCACCGTCACCACAACCGAATGGTTCTCGTCCCCCTTCAATTCCTTCTCGAGTTTAGTGAGTGTGCGGCCCATCGCATCGTAAAGCGGCGTGGCGGCTCCGGGTACATAAGTCTCCTCCGTCAGATGCTCCGCCTTCGACGGATCGGCATTCCAGTACACCTCGTCGATGGAGGCGCTGTCGAAGAGGACCAGCGTGATGAACTGCTCCTGTGTCTCAGCATATTGGGTCTGGGCGGCCTTCACGCCCCCGAGCACTTCGTTGAAGCCCATGATGGCCGGCTTCTGGATGCTCCACATGGACCCGCTGCGGTCCATGATGATTACGTTGTACACCTTCGTCTTTTCAGTCTTCTTTTCCATGTCGTCCTGGTTTTTAGTGTTGTTTAATAAGTTCGATGGCATTCTTACAATCGGCGTTCCGTCTTGCTTTTCGTGTCATTTTGACGCAAAGATAGCAGATTTTCGCCAAACTTCCAAATTTTTTATGTCAATTTGACACATTTTCTTTGTTTTGCCGGGAAATTGAACTACATTTGTCAGCGAGATGAGTAAGAACTACACGTACAAACCGGGAGATCCGTTCCCCTTCCAGTACAAGTATGAGCACATGGCGGTGACCACTGACTGCGTCATCTTCACGTACGAGGACTGGTCATTGAAAGTGCTCCTGGTCCGGCGGGGCGGCGAGCCCTTCAAGGGCGAATGGGCCTTCCCGGGAGGATTCCTGAAGATGGATGAGACCGCTGAACAGGGAGCCCTGCGCGAACTCCGTGAGGAGACTGCCCTGGTCCCGACTGCCATCGGGCAATTAGGCGTATTCTCCGACGTCAAGCGTGACCCGCGCGAGCGCGTGATCACCATAGCATGGTACGCCCTGGTGAAACCCCACGAGGTGGTCGGCGGTGATGACGCGGCCGAGGCCGCCTGGTTCCCGGTCGATGATCTCCCTACCCTCGCCTTCGACCATGGCGAGATATTGGAGGCTGCTTTGGAGCGGCTCCGCCGGGACATCCACTTCCAACCCGTCGGATTCGACCTGCTGGATGACGAGTTCACCATCCCGGACCTCCAGCGCCTCTACGAAGCCATCCTTGGCGTCAAGTTCGACCGAAGGAATTTCCAACGGAAGATTCTCGCTTCCGGCATCCTGGAGAACGTCGAAAAGGATGGAAGTGAAGACTGCCTGTTCTGTGATTCAGCATGGGCTCCGGACTCCTGCCTTGAAAAAACCAGGCATAATGCCTCGGCATTCTTCGCAGAGGACTACAACGCGATGCCTTCCCCCCCGGCACCTGGCGCTATGGAAACCGACGCCCCCAAAAGAGGGCGCCAGGGACGACGCGGAATCCTCTTCCGTCTCAACCGGAAGAAGTATAGGGAAATGAAGGAAGACGGGATGAAGCAGGAATTCTAGTACGCTTTACACGCTACGGTCGCTTGATGGCTATTCTGACGGTTTCGGTCTCATACTTCCTGCTCACCTTGACCAGCAGGACGGGCTGCATGGACCAGGACTGCTTCTCCCCCACCGTCTCGTCGCAGGTGAAAACCAGTTCTCCGTTTTCCAGCCGAAGGGATTCGGGATCGAGTTCGGTGTGAAACTCCGTGGCAGGATATACAACCGCGATGACGAACTCCTTGCCGAAATCGACAGGAGTGGGTTTCCCGCCTTCCCCCATGACGGGCGCCATGCCGAAAAGGGAGGCGAACGCTTCCTCCGTATCTATCTTCGGATTGTCGGGGACAGCCTGACCGTTCTTGAAGAAATAATGGTCGAGTTCCGAATACGGAACATCCACGGGGCCCTTGCAGGAAACCAGGGCCGCAATACCGGCGAGGAGCAGAAGGAGTCTTTTCATCGAATAAACCGATTATCGGGTTGTCTTTGCGAAGATAATCATTTTCGTCGGCTCTGCCAATTCGCGTTCGGGGCAAGACTCGCAAAGATCTGGGGTTCTGCGTGTCCATCCATCGGATAGCCGCGGTCTGCATTCGTTTTTTGAGAGATAATCGCTATATTTAGGTCGTCAGAGCGGAATCACCCTGATTGCAGTACACCTGCCCGCCTGACATGCGTTTTTATGAGTCAATACAATTAACTGCCATGAAGAAGTTGATATTTGCGGCCATCGTCGCCTGCCTTGGCATCTTCGCATCCTGCGGAGTGTCGAAAGTCCGTCATACCGGTGATCTCACCGGGTCTATCTACGGTATCTGGGCGCTTGATTCCAAGACCGTCGTTCCTGCAGGCTCAATCGGAAGTGTTTCCCGGAATGCGGTCGATTACTCCGGAGTCCATTTTTATCTTTCCCTGAGCGAGCCCCGCATCGCCCTGGCCAAGAAAGGCAGTTTCACGCAGTTCGACCTCAAGGATGTGGATGTCGATGGCGCCCAGTTCTCGTACAACGCGACCAGGAAGCAGATCGGTTTCACGAAGACGCTGTGGCTCACGGAAGGTCTCCGGTATGAAATGCGCCTGTCCGGGACCTATCAGGTCCTTGAAATGACACGCTCGAAACTGGTCATTCAAAAGGAATCCATGGGGATCAAGACCATCTATTCCTTCCGCCGGTACAGATAGCCATCTTCCTGAGCCGTTGCACGATTTCCTGAAAATCACTAGATTTGTTCTTGCTGTCATTCAACGCATCCCGATATGAAGAAACTGTCTGTCCTCCTTGCCCTTTCGTTAGCGACGCTGGCATGCGCGCAGCCGGAAACGGCCGGCGACCAGGAACGTTTGTGGTATGACGCCCCGGCGGGGCGATGGCTGGAAGCCCTGCCGCTCGGCAACGGCCAGATGGCCGCGATGGTTTTCGGCGGCATCGCCGATGAGACCATCCAACTGAATGAATCGACCTTCTGGAGCGGTTCTCCGCATAACAACAACAGCGAGACTTCGCTGGAATACCTGGAGCAGGCCCGCCAACTGATCTATGCGGGACGCGAGGAGGAGGCGGAAGCCCTCATCAACGACAAGTTCATCCCCGGGCCGCATGGCATGCGGTTCCTGACGTTGGGAAGCCTCCGCCTGCATTTCGAGGGCATGCCGGAGCAGGTTGATGACTACTGCCGCGACCTCGACCTCACCAGAGCCGTCGCCGGGGTCGGCTTCACCGCGAACGGCGTCCGCTACACACGGAGCGCATTTGCGTCGCTGCGCGACCGCGTCGTCGTCATCCGGCTCGACGCAAGCAAGAAGGGCGCGCTCACGTTCACATTGACCCAGGACTGCAAGTTTCCCTTCGAGGTGTCCACGGACGGGGACTGCCTCGTGACCCGGATCAAGGGCGTGGAGCACGAAGGGATTCCCGGCGGGCTCACGGCCGAGTGCCGCACCCGCGTGGTCAGTGACGGCAAGGTCAGCGCTTCGGACAAGGAACTGAACATCTCCGGCGCGACGCACGTGACGCTGCTGGTGAACGCCGCAACGAATTTCGTCAATTACCACGACATCTCCGGCGACGAGACGGCCGCCGCCAAGGACGCACTGGCGAAGGCCGGGCAGATTTCCTACAAGAACCTCCTCAAGCGGCACGTGGATGCCTACAGCGAGCAGTACGGCCGCTGCGCGATCCGCCTGCACTCCGGCGCGAACGCTTCCCTGCCCACGGACAAGCGCAAGGAAGCCTTCGAGGACAGCGACGACATGGGCATGGTGTCCCTCATCTTCAATTACGGCCGGTACCTCCTGATCAGTTCCTCCCAGCCCGGCGGCCAGCCCGCCAACCTGCAGGGTATCTGGAACGACGAAGTGATGGCCCCGTGGGACAGCAAGTACACGATCAACATCAACGCCCAGATGAACTACTGGCCGGCCGATGTCTGCGGCCTCTCCGAGAGCCTGGTCCCGTTCTTCGGGATGATCAAAGACCTGTCCGAAACCGGCGCGGTGACGGCGAAGCAGATGTACGGCTGCGGCGGCTGGATGGCGCACCACAACACCGACATCTGGCGCATCGCGGGCCCCGTGGACGGTGCCTTCTGGGGCATGTATCCCAACGGCGGCGCCTGGCTCGCCACCCACCTGTGGACCCACTACCTCTTTACCTGCGATGTCGATTTCCTCCGCGAATGGTATCCCGTCATCAAGGGAACCGCCGACTTCTACCTCGATTACATGCAGGTGGACCCGCGTAACGGCTATCTGGTCGTCGTCCCTTCGGTGAGTCCGGAGCATGGGCCGACGGGCAAGAAATCCCCGATCACGGCCGGTTGCACGATGGATACGCAGATTGCCCGCGACGCGCTCTCCAGCACGCTGGAGGCCTCTGAAATCCTGGGATTGGATGAGGAGGCATACCGCGGGAAACTGCGGGACGCGCTGGCGAAACTGCCGCCGATGAAGGTGGGACAGTACGGCCAACTCCAGGAATGGATCGAGGACGGGGACGACCCGAACGACCAGCACCGGCACATCTCCCACCTGTACGGCCTCTACCCTTCCGACCAGATCACCGCCACGCGCACGCCCGACCTGTTCGAGGGCGCCCGCAACACGCTCATCCAGCGCGGCGACCGCGCCACCGGCTGGAGCCTCGGCTGGAAAACGAACTTCTGGGCCCGGATGCAGGACGGCGACCACGCGTTCCTCATCATCAAGAACCTCTTCAAGCGGAACACCTATCCGAACCTGTTCGACGCCCACCCGCCGTTCCAGATCGACGGCAACTTCGGCGTGACGGCCGGCATCGCGGAAATGCTTCTGCAGAGCCATGAGGACGGCATCGTGCTCCTCCCGGCCCTCCCGGCCGCCTGGAAGGAAGGCTCCGTCCGCGGCCTCCGCGCCCGCGGCGGCTACGTCGTGGACTTCGACTGGTCCGACGGCCGCATCACCTCCTACACGGTCCGCACCCTCTCCGGTGCCCGTGCCGACGTCCCGGTGCGCTCACCGCACCTCTGAATGGGCGAGTAAATACGCTTTAAAGGCCTCGTAATCCTTCGGCAGCGCCACCGATCGCTTCTCCCCTTTCATGAAGGCGGCGAGGCGGTCGGGGATGGTTATCGGTTTGCCGATGATGCCCTCGACGGTGTCCCTGAACTTTGCCGGGTGCGCCGTCTCGCAGAAAAAGCCTGTCTCGCCAGGCTGCAAGCCTTCTTTCAGGGCCCGGTACCCGCAGGCGCCATGCGGATCCAGCAGATAACCCGTCCGCTCGAAACAGTCCCGGATGGTCCGGGCGATCTGCCCGTCCGAATAGGTCGCACCGGAGACATCCTGCCGGATGGCCTCCGGCGAATGTCCGTACAGGTCCCAGATGCGTGCAAAGTTGCTCGGGTCGCCGACGTCCATCGCGTTGGCGATGGTCTGGACGGAAGGCCGGGATTGATAGAAACCCGTCTGCAGGAAGTCGTAGAAAACGCTGTTCGCGTTGTTCGCGGCGATGAAACGACGGATCGGAAGTCCCATCCGCCGGCCGAACAGGGCCGCGCAAAGATTGCCGAAATTTCCGCTGGGAACACAGCAGACCACGTTGTCCGCAAGGCCTAGGCGCAGCAGTTGCGCAATGGCCCAGAAGTAGTAGAATGCCTGCGGCAGGAACCGCGCCACATTGATGCTGTTGGCCGATGTCAGCCGCATCCGGGCGGTCAGGGCGCCATCCGAAAAGGCCGACTTTACCAGTGCCTGACAGTCGTCGAACGTCCCGTCGATCTCCAGTGCGGTGATGTTCCGGCCGAGGGTGGTGAACTGGCATTCCTGGATGGGCGAGACCTTGCCCTTGGGATAGAGGACGGAAACATGGACCCCCTCCACCCTCAGGAAACCGTTGGCGACGGCGCTGCCCGTGTCGCCGGAAGTGGCGACGAGGACATGGACTCCACCCTCGCCGGCCGTGAACTGCCGGAGCAGCCGCGCCATGAAGCGCGCGCCCACATCCTTGAAGGCCAATGTTGGCCCATGGAAAAGCTCCAGGGCATAAATCCCAGGTTCCACCGCCACGAGAGGACAGTCAAACGAGAGTGTCTCCTCCACAATACGCCGAAGGATATCGGCCGGGACATCTTCTCCAAAGAAGGCCGATGCCACCTCGTATGCAATCTCCACGAAAGTGCGCTCTCCCATCGACCGGAAAAACGCATCCGGAAGGCGCAGGATCCGCTCCGGCATATACAGCCCGCGGTCCTCCGCGAGACCATTCACGACCGCCTTGCGCAGGTCCGCCAGCGGCGCCCGGCCATTGGTGCTGTAGTATCTCATTGCGCCAGGAGTTTAGCGCCCTTGTTCGTCACTTTCACTACGTACACGTCACACTTGATGCCCTGCGACACGAAGTGATGCCACATGATGTCCGCAGCCTTGTGGGCCGTCTCCCGTTTTTCCGACAGCGCGAACACCGACGGGCCCGAGCCCGAGATATTCATCGCCAGGGCACCTGTGGACAGGATCTTCCGCCGCAGTTCGTCGAAATCGGGGATGAACTGCTTCCGGTACGGCTCCGCCACATAATCCTTCATCGCACGCCCTACCAGGCCGATGTTCCCGGAATACAACCCGGCGACGAGCCCACCCACGTTCCCCCACTGGCGGACGGCGTCGTGCATCGGCACCGCCTTGGGCATGATACTCCGCGCCATCTTCGTGGACACGACGATCTCGGGATGGACCACCGCGCAGTAGAAATTGCCCGGGATGGGCAGTTGGACCAGATCCAGCGGCTCGTATCCGCGGATGAGGATGATGCCCCCGAGCAGTGCCGGAGCCGCATTGTCGGCATGGTACCCGCCGCTGGCGAGGTTCTCCCCTTCCATCGCGCACACGACCATCTCCTCATCGGACAACGGGCAGTCGTACAACTCGTTCATCCCATAGGCGGCCGCCGCGCTGGAAGCCGCGCTGGACCCGATGCCCGAACCGGGATAGATCTTCTGGCACACGACCACGTCGATATGCCCGGACAGACCGGTCATCTCGAAAAACTTTCGGATCACGGGCGTGATTACATTCTCCTCGATATCCTCCGGAAGCGGCACTTCCGTCTGATTGGTGATGGTGATCCCCTCCCCTTCCGAGGCGGTCATCTCCAGGATGTCCCCCACCTCGTCGAGCGCGAGTCCCATCACGTCGAACCCGCATCCCAGATTCGCAATGGATGCCGGCGCAAAAACCCTGACTTTCTTCATAACTAACTAACCTGTTGACTATCCAACCGTTCCCACGGGGGAACCATGGTCGATAAATCGCTCCAATTTACGGATTTTATTTGGTTTCGCCTAATAAACCAGGCCCATCCTCACAAAAAAGGGCGCCCGCTGCAACCAGCGGGCGCCCACCAACCAAACTAAATCAAGTTCGCCTCATGACGGCTTGTTCTGACAATCCATGGATCCTAGTACGGAAGGTCTCCATCGACGAAGAGGTAATTATCCTGGTCTTCGAAACCCTTGTTCTGCGTGAGCATGCCCTCCTGGAGGCCGATCTGCTCCTGCGGAATCATCCAGAAACCGCGGGTAAGCGCATACCGCTGGGAGAAGGACCGGCCCGGCAGTTCCTGATAGGTGGTAGGTTTGCCCTTGAACTCGATGTAGCCGCCCGTCTGGTTCTGCTCGATGATCTGGCCCGCCGTTTCGGGATACCAGCGGCGAAGGTCGTTGAAACGCATGCCTTCCGTCGCAAACTCGTAGCGGCGCTCCTTCTGGAGACGCTCGAAGGTATATCCGTCGTAAGGAGCCAGGCCGGCGCGGGCGCGGAGGCGGTTCATGCCGGTGACGGTCTCCTTCAACTCATCCAGCATCAGCAGCACGTCGGCGAAACGGATGTAAATGGCGTCGTTCTTGTTGCCGCTCTTGGCATTGTTGCTGATGGCACCGTTGACAAGGTTGAAGAAGTTCTTCATCATCTTGGTCTTTGCGCCATCGGAATAGGCGGCCATTGCCTGGTATTTCTTGGTGTAGAACCAAGTCCGCTCGATCTCCTTGCTGTCGTGGCCAGGGAAGTTAGGGAGCTCCACATAGGCGTCCTCGCCGTACCAGGGATAAGCCGAGTTGATCTTTTTCTTGTTCGCTGTCAGGATGGTGCCGTAGAAGCGCTTGTCGGTCGGGCCGTAATCCGGATCCTCATACCATTCCTTCACGAACTTGGGGTTCACGGACGCGTTACCGTTGCCGCCGGCGGAATAAGGATAGCTGTCCTTGTTCGGGGTCTGGGCGGAGTTACGGAAACCGAGCCATTCCGGAAGACGGTTGTAACCGGTGCCAGTGTAGGAGAAATGGACGCCCCAAACGGTCTCCTTGCTGTGGTTGCCCACCCAGTGCAGGTTCTCGCGGCTGGCATAGGTGTCGAAGTCGGTACCATACTTGAAACCGCTGGAATACTCGTTGGTGTACATCCAGATTTCGCGCTGGTCGTTCTCCAGGTCGAACTTGGAGACGCTGGTGTTGGCGCAGTCCTCCAGCCAGGCGATCACCTGGGATTTGGTGATGCCGGCCATATCGGATTTCTTGTAGAAGCCCGTGTAGAACAGCCAGACACGGCCCATGAGGGCTTCGGCAGCGTACTTTGTGGCACGTCCTGCCAGGTTGGTGTCTTGGGAATAGCCGTATTTGGCCGGAATCATGTTGATGGCGTCGACGAGGTCGGAGGCGATGGCCGCGTAAATTTCATCTACGGACGCCTTGGGTATATTCTCCACCTCGGACGAAAGCGTAAGCGGGAAGGTCTCATAGCGCTCGGCCAGCTCCCATAGGTAGAAAGCCCTCATGAAGTGCGCCTGGCCCAGATACCAGCTCTTGTTGTCTCCCGTAAAGAGATCGTCGTCCATGTCTGAAATGGCCTCCAACGCAAAATTGCAACGATGCAGGCCATTATAGTAACTCTTCCAGGGAGAATTGTCCTCATCCATGGACGGGGCGAGCAGACGGTCCGCCGCCGTGGTTTCCTTGGAGCTCGTGGAGCCACCACCGTAGATGTCGTCACTGGCAATCATGCGCCGGAACAGGTTGATCCTGAAGATACTGCCGGTGTACAGCGAATGCATCGTGGAGTATGCCGAGTTAACCAGCCGCTCCGCGCCCTTTTCGTTCGTGGGATAGGATTCCGTGTCTTCTTTCTGGTAGTTCGTCGTATCGAGCAGGCTGTCGATTTTCTCACAGCTGATGAAGACGAGCAAACATGCTGCAAAATAAAGTAATATCTTTTTCATATTCTTTCGGGTTTAGAATTTGATGCTGACACCGGCCATGTAAACCTTGGGGGAAGGATAGAAACCTGTGTCGATGCCAGAGGACCAGCTGTAACCGGGGGCACCGGTGCCGACTTCCGGATCCATACCGTCATACTTCGTGAACGTGAAGAGGTTCTGCCCGGTCACGAAGACGCGGAGCATCTGGAAAGGAAGGCGCTTGAACACCTGCTTGAAGTCGTAACCCAAAGTGATGTTGCGGATCTTGACATAATCGGCGTCCTGGATGAAGATGTCGCTGTTGTAGCTGTTGCACTTGAAGTTGTTGTGCGAGCCGGCGGAGTAGCGCGGGAAAGAGTTGGTGGATCCTTCGCCGGTCCAGTAGCGGGCGACGAGGTTGTTCGTGAAGTTCTCGAGGTCCTGGAGGGCGAACTGACGGTAACTCTGCATGACCTGCTGGCCGAAGGCGCCGCTGCCGTTCACGCTGAAGTCGATACCCTTCCACTGCAGGCTGACACTGAAGCCCATGGTGACGTCAGGATGGGGATTACCGATCTCGACGCAGTCCTTCTCGTCATACTTATCGTCGTTGTTCTGGTTGATCCAGATGACGTCGCCTGGCTGGGCGTTCTCGTAACCGTTCATGAACAGGTAACCCTTGTCGCGGTACTCGTCGATCTGGGCCTGGTTCTGGAAGATGCCCTCGCTGGCCATACCCAGGAAGTAGCCGATCGGCTTGCCGGGCTCGGCGCGGAAGCCGTCTTCCTTCGCCACGTTTTCGGAGATGATCTTCTTCTCACCGTGGATCATACCATCGGCATTGTTGATGTATAGGACCGTATTCTTGTTGTAGGAACCGTTGAGGCCCAGGCTGTAGCGGAGGTCTCCGATCTTGTCGTTCCAGGTGAAGCTGAGCTCCACGCCGGAGTTGCGCACGGCGCCGCCGTTGATGGAGGGGGCACTGGCTCCCACGATTCCCATCACGGGAGGGGTGACCAGCCAGTCCTTGGTGTCCTTACGATACCAGTCGAATACGACGCCCAGGCGACTGCGGAAATAGCGGGAATCGAAACCGATAGCAAGTTGTTCGGAAGTTTCCCACGTAAGGTCGCGGTTGGGAATATTCTGAGGATATGCAGCAATGACCGGGTTCGTCTGGTCATAGGAGAAATCATACTGACCATCCAACGAAATCTGACCGTTGTACTGGAAATTGTCGATGCGACAGTTACCGTTCTGACCCCAGCTGCCCCGGAGTTTGAAGAAGCTGAGCCAATCCTTGGTGCCCGCCATCCAAGGCTCGGAGGAGATTACCCAACCGGCGGACACGGACGGGAACACGCCCCAGCGGTTGCCCTTGGCGAAGTTGCAGGAACCGTCGGTGCGGACAATGGCCGTGAACATATACTTGTCCTTATAACTGTAATTGACACGGCCGAAGAAGGAGAGGAGACTGTTGTAGGGAACCGTGTTCCCGCCGCCCATGCTCGCATGTTCGTCGCTTGTCAGAGCACCTTCAATCGAGCTGAGGTTGGCGGAATTCCAGGTGCCGAACTTGGTGTTGGAACGGGTGCCGTTGACGCTCATGCCCCAGCCCGTGGCCTCGATGGAAGTACCGACGAGGGCCTCAACGGTGTGGGCCTTGGCGAAGGTCTTGCGATAGTTGGCGGTCAGTTCCCAGGTCCAGTTGGTGGAAACCCGGGAACTCTGGCTCACGCTGTCATAGTCCTTGAAATCGGAAGCCGTCAACTGATAGACCGGCGTGTAGTCGCGGGAGAAATTGGTGTTGGCGCGGAAACCGAAGGCGGTGCGGAACTTGAGCTCGCGGATGGGGTTCACCTCTAGATAGACGTTGCCCTGCACGCGGGCACCATAGCCCTGGCTCTCCTTGAGGCTGTTCTCCTCCAGCGGATTCTTTACATTGTCGCGGGCGTCCCAGCTGTCACGAAGTTGCTTCTGATAGGTATAGATGGAGCCGTCCAGGTCGTAGGCGGGGAGGAGCGGGGTCTTGGTGAGGAGGTTGGAGACGTCGCTGCCACGGCCCTGGGTGCTCATTCCGCGGGAGCTCGTGAGGGAGACGGTCACGTTCTCACCGAGTTTGATGACATCGCGGTTATCCTTCTTCAGAATGGTGAAATCCGTATTGGCGCGGACTGTGGTGCGGTCGTAATAGGTGACCTTGGGCAGACCCAGGGTACCTTCCGAATAGGACTTGGTGAAACTGAAGGAGTACCGGATGCCATCGTTGCCGCCGGTCACGCCCACCACCACGTTCCGGGTCGGGGCGTTCTTGTTGATGGACTCGGTGAACCAGTCTGTGCCGTTCCATTTTCCTTCCTTGATCCACTGCATCTGGACGGGCATCGTCTTCTCGATGTCTTCGAACTCCTTGTTTCCGATATCCTCGATCATCTTCAGGTATTCCGTAGCGGTGATTCCGTGGACGCCGTTGGTGTTCGGCTGCTGGAAGCCCGTGTATGCGTCGAAGGTGACTGTGGCCTTCTTCTCGCCGATCTTGCCCTGGCGGGTGGTCACGAGGACGACACCGTTCGCCGCACGCGCACCGTAAATGGCCGCGGATGCCGCGTCCTTGAGAATGTCGATGGACTCGATGTCGGCGGGGTTCAGGTCGTCGAGGTTGCCGCCGGCCACGCCGTCGATGACGATGAGCGGGCTGGCGTTGCCGGTGGTGCCGATACCGCGGACAGTGATGCTGTAACCGGCGCCCGGCACACCGCTCGCCTGGACGATGTTCACGCCCGGAACGGAGCTGTAAAGGGCTCCGAGCGCGTTCGTGGTGCTCTGCTTCTGGATGTCTTCACCGGAGATGTTGATCGTGGCACCCGTGAGGAGTCTCTTCTTCTGGGTACCATAACCGATGACGACGGTCTCCTCCAGGAATTCGTTGTCTTCCGTGAGCGCGACGTTGACGACGGTACGGCCGTTCACCTGTTCGGTAACGGTCGAGAAGCCGACGCAGGAGAACGTGAGGGAAGCGTTGGACGGGACGCTGATGGAATAGTTTCCGTCCCCGTCGGTAAGTGTTCCAACAGTGTTGTTACTGCTGAGCATGACAGTGACTCCGATGACCGGCTCGCCACTCGAATCGGTTACTTTTCCTCTCACCGTAACGTTCTGGGCGAAGGCTTGCGCACCGGAAACTGTCAACAGCGCCGAAAGGAAAAGACAGCGGAAAGTGTTGAATAGTTTCATAAAATAATTATTAGATTGAGTGTTGTTTTGGTCATTTTTACAAAAATACGCATCTTTGCCCATTGAATCGGTGGACAAAATGGAGGAATTGGTGGAAAAAATACAGAGAAGGGTAGATTTTATGCCGGTGATTTTTCCCCCACCGCCCGGTTCCGGCGGCACGGCATTGGCCTTCTCAAAGATTATATGTATTTTTGCATGCAATTTATAAAGACATCCCCATCATGAAGAACTGGTTCCATACCCTTCTCATTGCGGCGGCCACGCTGATTCTCGCCGCCTGCGCCCGGGAGAAAGGACCGAAGTATCTGGTCCTCTACTATTCCCAGACAGCGACGACCCAGGCCGTCGCCGAACAGATCGCCACCTGCCTGGGGGCCGATATCGAAGTGATTACGCCCACCGTGCCCTACGACGGCGACTACCAAGCCACCATCCAGCGCGGCCTGAAAGAGTCCCAGGAGGGCATTTTCCCGGAAATCCAGCCCCTGAAGGTCAATGTCGATGACTACGACGTCATCTTCCTCGGCTATCCGATCTGGTTCGGTACCTACGCCCCGCCGGTCGCCGGGCTGCTGAACACCGTAAACCTCAACGGCAAGAAAATCGTCCCCTTCTGCACCTTCGGCAGCGGCGGACTGGATACCAGCACGAAGGACCTCCAGGCCAGACTGCCGGATGCCGAGATCCTTCCCGGCTACGGCGTCCGTGCCGCACGCATCGACGCGGCCCCGGCGGAAGTCGAACGCTTCCTGAAAGCCAACGGTTTCCTCGCGGGTGAATTCACCCCGCTCGAGGCCTTCTCCGAAACCCGTCCCGTGACGGAGGAAGAGGCGGCCATCTTCGATGCTGCCGTGGGTGACTACCCCATGATCAAAGCCAAGGCCGAGCAGGTCTCCAGCCGCAAGGTTCCGGCAGGTGTCGAGTACCTGTTCACCGCCAAGGACGTGCCCGCGGCCCCCGACGCCCCGGACCACTTCATCAAAGTGTACGTCCTGGCCGAAGACGGCAAAGCGCCTGTCTTCACGCAGGTTCTCCGGTAATCAGTCCGGTAAAGACAGTCAGAGTGACAGGCGGATGAGTTCAAGCAGCGCATCCGCCTGATCCGTTTCCGGGACCAGCCAGCGCTGCCCGTGGACGAGACGGGGCACGCCGCTCTTCTCCGCGTTGGAGGTGCGTCCGAAGAGTTCTTCCGCCTTGCGGATGCACGCGTCGATGCGCGGATCGGCCAGGGCCTGCCCGAAACCGGCGCCCAGCAGGGCCCGGGCGCGGGCTTCCGCATCGGCCGGGCTCACGCCCGCCTGCGGATTCCCCTCCCCTAGGAGATAATCCCAATAGCCCTCCCAGGCTTCCGGGCGGGCATACCAGACCGCGAGCGCATAGCGAGTGAGCGGGCAGGAGCCGGCGAACCGGTCGATGCCGGTAGCGGGAAGATAGGGGTTGCAGTCGCTGCTCAGCGGGACCGGGCACAGGCGGATGCGGTACTGTCCGCCCGCCCTTTCCAACAGTTCCGGCAGGATCCGGTGCAGCCGACGACAATGGATGCACTGGAAATCAAAGAGCAACGTCAGGTCGTCCCGGGCGTCGGAAGGCCCCACGACGGGGATTTCCCCCTCCGTGAAAGCCGGAATCGATGCCTCCGTCCGGCCAGCGTCATACACGGCCTCCGGACGGGTGAAGACCTGGGTTACGGCGAACAGGACGGAAGCCGCCAGGCCGGCGGCGAGAGACAGGGCTATCTTCTTCCCTGCTCGCTTGGCCGCGAGCATGACAAGCACGGCGGCAACCGTTCCGAGCAAATGCAGCAACGTGCAATACTTGCAGAAGGCGTGAAGCACAAAGAGTTGCAGATAGCAGAACCACAGTGCCGCGCCGACCGTGCATCCGCCCAGAATGACCATCAACGGCCACAGGATACGGTCCAGGGAACGGTCCTCGGGCTTCTCTCCCCCGAGGAACAATACGCAGATACCCAGCAGAAGATAAACCACGGCGGCGGGCAGGCTGACGGGGACGCCCCCGAGCACATAGGCCCAGGGGCTTCCCATCACCTGATCGCATCCGCTGCCCGCATCGCAGCCCGCCATCCTTACACCGGACAGGGAATGGAACACCATCCACCCGGCGAGTGCGAGGCAGGCCGCGCAGATCGACAGCAACGCGGCCTTGAACTTCCGCAAGGTCATGTTCAATACTTGTTCGCGGCACCCGGCGTAGGCTGCGCAGAGGCCACGGCCGCACCGGCCGGATAAGCGGCCTTGAGCGGAACGGACAGCGTCACACCCGAGCCGGAAACGTTCTCACCGGTCTTGTGGGCCTTGCGAAGCGGCGCGGTGAGAACCAGTTTGTGGACAAGTTGGTCACGGGGAACCCACCAGCCGCGGGGGAAGAACACTTCGGCGACAATGGCTTTCTCGTCATCCACCAGCACTTCCTGGCCAGGCGTGAAACTCATCGCCGAGGCGACGACAAGCGTCTTCGTACCCGCACCGGCCGGGAACAGCAGGTTCGTTCCTCCGGGCGTTCCCACCTTCGCCACCGTCAGGACTTCCGAATTGCCCACGACGATCGGACCGCCCTCTACGAGCCCCACCACGGAGGTCACCTTGAGGTTGGTCGTACCCGCGTCAGCAGGCAGGGCGAGATTCTGCGACTTCTGGACGGTGAAATCGTTCTGGTTGTCATCCAGGTCGGCGCCGTCCGGGAAACGGCCCGCACTGAGGGAGGCGACCTCACCGGCCGGTCCGCCGAAGCGGCGGGCGACATACGGCGTGGGCGCGAAGTTCCCATCCTCCTCCGCACCGGAGTCCGCCTGGTAACCTTCAGCCAGATAGGGATCCACCACGAGCCCGTAGTTCAGCGCGTCGGCGACATTGCCCTTGGCGTCCCGGAGCGTGATGTTCCCGGCGCTCTCGGAAAGGGCGGGCCCGCCGAACAGGAGGTCGGCCTTGCCGGAGAAGCCGGACGTACCGGCCAGGACCGCCTCGTTGATGGGATGGGCGGACTTCAACGGCTGTTCGAGTTCGATGGAGAAGCAGAGCGCAAGGACGGGTTCGTTGCTGTAGTGCGCGAACTTGGTGGCAGGCTCGAAGGTGATACCCGTGCCGTTCACGCTGTAAGGCATGTTGGAGGCGTGGTGGAACTTGAGCGGTTCAGCGATGTCCAGGCCGGTTCCCGCGTCCTCGTCCGGGCGAAGCGGGCCGCCCAAGGTATTGCGCGCGGAAGGCGTTCCCACGGCAGTAACCGTCACGGTTTCAATGCCATGCCCCTCGCTGGCGATGTCCAGGCGGATCCTGTCGCCCACGGAGATGTTCGCGGTCGAGGACACCTTGATATTGGTATCGCCGGGCTTCGCGTCCATGGAAAGATACCCCTGCGTGCCGGGCTTCCCTACCTCGGTGACCGTCACGACCTCGTATTTCTCCAGGGTCCGGGAAACGGCGGGACGGTCGGTGCCGTAGCCGATGGCCATTTTCTGGCCCACCTGGAAGTGCGCGACGGACGTGACGGGGATGTTGGTCGATCCAGCCGGGATCTCGATGCCGTGCCCGCCCGGGAGCGGCTGCCAAACCGTCGTGGGCGAGCCCGCGGGCTGCATCCCGCGGCCGAACGGCGACCTGCCTGGCGTCACCGGCGCCTCCACCGGGGCGTTCACCGCCTTGACGGTGTATTTCTCCTTGCCGATAACGATCTCGTCACCGGGACTGACGCCCGCGACGCTGCGCACATAGATGACATTGTCTCCCTTCGCCGCATCCACGGCCAGGCCGGAACCGGCCATGCCCAGCACATAGAAAGCCTTGGGCGCGAGTTTGGTGCCGGAAGGGATCCTGATGTCGGAGAAGGACGGGACGTTGGCCGCATGATGGCGGACGGTCCAGCCCGAGAGATTGACCTCCCCGTTGGAGGAGTTGTACAGTTCGATAAACCCGTCCGTGATGCTGAACTCATTGATTTTCACGGGGTCCGTGCTGCGGACCTTGAGGTGGGCTCGCTCTCGGCCGGGGGCTCCCGTCCAGTCTGCCACGGCCTCCAGGTCGCCGTTGAAGGAAGCGGATCCGGCCTGCACGTCAAATTCGGCGACAACCGCCTGGCCGGGTTCGACGGCATAGGAGACCTGCATCTGCCTCTTGCCATCCACCGAAGCCTTCCAGCCCTTCGGCACGTTGAGCGCGAGGGTGAGGCCCTCGACCGGGGCATCGGTCGTATTGATGAAACGGACGACGGTCCTGGCGGAGCCGCCGGGCGCGAAGGTCTGGACGTTGGACGGACGGTTGTCCTTCAGCGAAGGGAAGACCTCCAGGGTGGCCACCCGGTAGCGGGCGGCGACCACATTGGCCTGGACCTCCTGGTTCACGGCCTCCGTCGGGAAGGTACCGGCCGCGGTCATCGCAGCCTCGTAGAAGGTGCCGGCGGAACCGTTGCTGTTGTCGCCGCCGTTGCCCAGCAGGATGGCGCCCTGCTTGCGCATGGGATCGTAACTGCTGCGGTCGTTGCGGATGCGGCCGCCGTCGTAATACACCTTCAGGCTCCCTTCCTGGGCGTTTCCGCCCATGGAGCGCCAATGGTGCGGCTCTCCGTCGGCCATCGCCGTGACGAAGCGCCAGGTGACGGACTCGAGGCCTTCGCAGAACTTGTCGTTCGGGTCGTCGTTGACGCAGCCCACGAGGTTGTTCTCCTGGTCGGTCATGATCCAGGGACCGTCTCCTTCGCCATAGTACCAGCCGCGGGAATTGCCGAAATAGGTGGTCTCCATCGTGCCGTCACCGTCGTCGCGGCTGTCGGTCTCGGCATTGCCGTAGTCGAAGCAGCAGCCGGAGTTGTAGTGGCGGCCGCTGAACACCCAGTACTGGCCTTCGGCCTGGTCGTCCACGGCCGTGCCGG
>JAEEGK010003962.1_pt1 | contig 36546 bp, 30 predicted proteins | sample 8958771 | NCBI WGS metagenome assembly JAEEGK01 (sample SAMN16246547, study PRJNA631951) | gut metagenome | biome: gut microbiome; feature: rumen; material: SC-attached | host: Bos | place: Iran: Karaj | collected 2018-10 | reverse complement strand
CGCAGAGTTACGCGTACCAACGCAAACATGGAGAAAAATATTTTTGGCTGTAAGGCCTTGGATATAAATAAATTAAAGTTTAACCAATAAAATCGGAATCCATTTTTATTTGGATTTCAACTGGAAAGGATATATGAAACGTACTAAATACCTATTTCTTTCGGCCATCCTGGTGCTTGCCTTGGGCTGCAACCAGAAAAAGGCGGGCACCATCGGGGCCGATGCTGCCGTGGAGAGCCGCGTTGAGGCTTTGCTGAGCAAAATGACCCTGGCCGAAAAGATTGGCCAGATGAACCAGGTCTCTGCCGGAGGCGACGTGGCCAATTATGCCGAGGCCGTCCGCAAAGGTCAGGTGGGCTCCATCCTGAATGAGGTGGATCCCGTGAAACTCAACGAATTCCAGCGTCTGGCCGTGGAAGAATCCCGCCTGGGCATCCCCATCCTGGTGGGCCGCGATGTGATTCACGGTTTCCATACGGTTTTCCCCATTCCGCTGGGTCTGGCCGCTACGTTTGACCCGGCTCTGGTAGAGGAGGGAGCCCGTATCGCTGCCCTGGAAGCCACTTCCCAGGGTGTCCGCTGGACCTTCTCGCCCATGCTGGATATTGCCCGTGACCCCCGCTGGGGCCGCATTGCCGAGGGCAGCGGAGAAGACACCTACCTGGATTCCCGTATGGCCGTGGCTATGGTAAACGGTTACCAGGGTACCGAGCTGGACAGCACCTCCATGGCTGCCTGCATCAAGCATTTTGTGGGTTATGGCGCCGCAGAAGGCGGCCGTGACTACAACAGCACCTTCCTCACCGAGCGCCAGCTCCGCAACATCTACCTTCCTCCTTTCGAGGCTGCCGTAAAGGCCGGGGCTATGACGCTTATGACCTCCTTCAACGACAACGACGGTGTACCCTCCACGGGCAATGCCTTTGTGGTGAAGCAGGTTCTGAGAGACGAATGGGGCTTTGACGGTCTGGTGGTCACCGACTGGAACTCTATGGGAGAAATGATCAACCACGGCTTTGGCGTGGACCGCAAGGATGTGGCCGAAAAGGCCGTGAACGCCGGCGTGGATATGGATATGATGACCTTCGGCTTCCTCTCTCACCTGGAAGAACTGGTAAAGAGCGGCGCCGTGAAGGAAAGCACCATTGACAATGCCGTCCGCAATATCCTGCGCGTGAAAGTGCTGCTGGGCCTGTTTGAGAATCCCTACGTGGACGTAGAGGCCGCCAAGGCCGTCCAGTACGCCCCCGAGCACCTGGCTGCCGCTCAGAAGACCGCCGAAGAATCGGCCATCCTCCTTAAGAATGACGGCATCCTTCCCCTTCAGGGAAAGAGCCGCATCCTGGTTACCGGCCCCCTGGCCGATGCTCCCTACGAGCAGTTGGGCACCTGGGCCTTTGATGGCCAGAAGGAGCACAGCGTAACCCCGCTGAAGGCCCTTCAGGAGCGTTTCCCCGGTCAGGTGAGCTTTGTCCCCGGCTTAAAGTACAGCCGTGAAAAACGCCAGAACTTCAACGATGTGGTGGCCGCCGCCCGCGCTGCCGACGTAGTACTGGCCTTCCTGGGAGAAGAAGCCATCCTCTCTGGTGAGGCCCACAGCCTGGCCGACCTTAACCTGAAAGGCTCCCAGAGCGAGCTGCTGGCCGCCCTCAAGGCCACCGGCAAGCCCGTCGTGGCCGTTATCCTGGCCGGTCGTCCGCTTACCATCGAGCGTGATCTCCCCAACGTGGATGCCCTGCTTTACAGCTTCCATCCCGGTACTATGGGCGGTCCGGCCCTGGCCAACCTCCTCACCGGAGAGGCCAACCCTTCCGGCAAGACCCCCATCACGTTCCTGCGTACCGTGGGCCAGGCTCCTATGTACTATAACCATAATATGACCGGCCGCCCTTACAACGGCGAAACGCTGCTGGAAGACATCGAGCTGGAAGCCGGACAGACGTCCCTGGGTAATACTTCCTATTACCTGGACTACGGCGCCTATCCGCTCTTCCCCTTCGGTTTCGGCCTTAGTTATACTACTTTCGCTTATTCTCAGCCTTCCTTGGACAAGGCCGAGTACGGACTTGACGACCAAATAAAGATTTCCTTCACGCTTTCCAATACCGGAAAGTATAAGGGAACAGAAGTAGCACAGGTGTATGTAAGGGATTTGGTTGGTTCCCTTACCCGTCCTGTGAAGGAGCTCAAGTATTTTGAAAGAATTGAGCTCAATCCGGGAGAGTCCCGTGACCTTACCTTCCAGCTTCCCGTGAGCGACCTGGCCTTCTTTGGCCTGGACGGGCAGAAGAAGGTGGAGCCCGGTGCTTTCCAGCTGTGGGTGGCAGGAAACAGCAACGCCGGAGAACCGGTTAACTTTAGCGTGAAATAAGAATGAGAATGTTACCGTTCACCACGGCACTACTGGTGCTGGCGTTTTCCTGCCAGACGCTTCCTCCTGATTCGGGTTCCCCAACGGAACCCGAATCTGATAGAGGACAGGCCTCTGTTTTTACCACCAACACGGCCACGCTCCGTTTCCAGGAGAGTCAGACTCCCGTGAATGAGCCGGTGGCCGGGGATGCCTTTAACGTAACGCTTACGGGCAAAACCTTCCAGACGGTAGACGGTTTTGGTCTGGCCATTACCCAGGCCTCCTGCTACAATCTGCTGCAAATGCCGGAGCAGGACCGCCGGACCTTCCTGGAAGAAGTGTTCAGCCGGACCAAGGGCCTGGGTTCCTCCCTGGTGAGGGTCTGCATTGGCGGTTCGGACTTTTCCCTGGACGAGTTTACCTGGTGTGACCAGCCGGGAATGGAGAACTTTGCCATCCACGCCCTGGACAAGCAGTACCTGTTCCCCATCCTGGACCAGATTTACGCCATCAATCCCGATGTAAAGATCATTGCCTCTCCCTGGAGCTGCCCCCGTTGGATGAAGATGGGGGAGGACGGCTCTCTGCCGTACGACAAATGGACCGGCGGCCGTTTGAATCCGCTCCGCTACCAGGATTACGCCCAGTACTTTGTGAAATGGATTCAGGCTATGGAGGGCCGAGGCTACCGCATCCACGCCGTTACGCTTCAGAATGAACCCCTTAACCGGGGCAACTCCATGTCGCTGTATATGCCTTGGGAAGATCAGCTGGATTTTATCAAGACAGCGGTGGGTCCTGCCTTCCGTGAAGCGGGGATTAAGGCCCGAATTTTGCTGTTTGACCACAATTACAACTACGACAATATGTCCAGCCAGTACGACTATCCGCTCCATATCTATGACGACGCCGATGCTTCCCAGTATGTGGCGGGATCGGCCTGGCATAACTACGGCGGCAACGTGACCACCCTGGACCGTATAGTGGAGAAGGCCCCCGACAAAGAGATCTATTTCACGGAAGCCTCCATTGGCACGTGGAATTATGACTACGAGAAGTGCATCATCAACGACTTCCGGGATATTTTCCTGGGCACCCTGGCCCGTGGCGGCAAGGGCGTAACGCTGTGGAACCTGATGCTGGACGACAAGAGAAGCCCTTACAGACCGGGCGGCTGCAGCACCTGCTTTGGTGCCGTTACCATCTCTTCCTCTTCCTATTCATACAAGTCCATCAGCCGTAATACGCACTATTATCAGGTGGCCCATTGCTCCAAAGTGCTGCAGCCCGGTGCCGTCCGGCTGGAAACCAAGGGTTACCAGGCTCGCGGACTCACCTGTCAGGTATACCGCAACCCGGATGGTTCCTATGCCGCCCTCATGCTCAACGAAAACAAGGTAGAGGCCAAGCTGAACCTGGTGGCGGGCCAGTCTTCCGTGACCTGCAAAGTGCCTCCTATGGCAATTCAATCCGTAATGTGGAATGAATAAACGAACGCTTATCCTCCTTTTGCTGGGGGTTGCCTTTTCCTGTGCCAGGAAAGAAATCATCCCCCCGAGTAACCCGGACAATCCGCCGGAAGTGGTCCCCAAGGAAGAATGGGAGAAGACCGGACTTCCCGTTGTCACCGTTACTACGGAAAAGGGGCAGGGAGTGCGTTCCAAGACAGAATACGTGGGTGCCACGCTGCAGATTCACGGAGAAGGCGTTGCCACCCCCGTTACTACGGTTTGTTCCATCCGAGGCAGGGGAAATACCACCTGGGAATGGCCCAAGAAGCCTTATCTTATCAAATTGGAGAGCCGGGAGTCCCTTTTGGGAATGCCCAAACATAAGCGCTGGATTCTGCTGGCCAACTTTATGGACCGGACCCTTATGCGCAACCTGGTTGCTATGAAAGTGGCCTCCCTGACCGGGCTGGACTGGAACCCCCGCTGCGAGAGCGTAGAACTGGTCTTGAACGGCAAGCACCAGGGGAATTACCTTCTGATAGAGCAGGTAAGGGTAGATAAAAACCGCGTTCCCATAGCGGAAATGACCCCTCAGGACAATGCCGGGGAGGCCGTGACCGGCGGTTACCTCCTGGAGCTGGATTTCCATTATGACAACGAGGTCCAGTGGAAAGACCCGCACGGAAGAGGCAACGAGACGGGTAACAGCATTCCCTTTGGCGTCAAATACCCCGATCCGGACGATATCACCCCCGCCCAGGTGAATTATATCAAGCAGTACATCTATGATACGGCAGAGGCTTTGTACGGATCCCATTTCAAGGACCCCCAAAAGGGCTATGCGGCCTATCTGGACGTAGATTCCTTCATCGATTACTGGATTGTGTTTGAAGTGATGGTGAACCACGAACTGGGAAACCCGGGCAGTGTTTTCTTTCACAAAGACCGGAACGGACTCCTCAAGGCCGGTCCCTGCTGGGACTTTGACTGGGGCGTGCTGTCCTATTTCTGGTCTCCGGTGGCTATGACGGGGCTGGTGAACCGCCAGGCCATCTGGTACAGCCGCCTGTTCGAAGACCCGGCCTTTAGCGCCAAGGTGAAAGCCCGCTATCAGGAGCTTCTTCCGGCCCTGCAGACCATTCCGGCCTTCATTGATGAGACCCAAAAGCGGCTGCGCCCTTCGGCCGAACTCAATTTCAAGATGTGGAATCCGGCCGATGATGCCTGGATCCACGACGGCAAAATTATAAACGGAGACGAGAATCTGTCCTTTGACAAGGCCGTCGAACGCCTGAAAACCATCTACGAAAACCGCCTGAAGGTCATTCAGGACAATCTGTAAAGCTTAGTCTTCCCAGCTTACCATACGGGAACCGTCCGGCTGGACGGAAATGGAAACTTTGAGGGTCTCTTCCGGCAAGAGGCCTTCAATGTTTTCCGGCCATTCCATCAGACACAGATAGCCGGAATCCAGATAGTCATACAGGCCAATGTCCAGGGCTTCGGCGGGGTTCTCAATGCGGTAGAAATCAAAGTGGAAGATGGGCTGTCCCAGGCCGCCGCGGTACTCGTTCACGATGGCAAAGGTGGGGGAGCTAACGGCGTCTTCCTGCACGCCCAACGCCTTGCAGAGGGCAGTGGTGAAAGTGGTCTTACCCGCACCCATAGGGGCATAGAACGCAATGAGGGTATTTCCGCCAATGGCCTCCAGAAACTCCTTGGCGGCCCGCTCCAGGTCTTCCAGACCCGCTATGACAATTTGATGTTTCACGCTGCAAATATACTACAAATCCAGGATATTCCGTCTGTCCAGGAAGCGGTAACTGGCGGCTTCGGAAAGATGGGCCGGCAGAATCCGGGCCGACTCGGAAAGATCGGCAATGGTGCGGGCAATCTTGATGATGCGCGTATAGGCGCGGGCGCTCAGCCCCAGCTTGTCAATGAGCCGCTCCAGCAGTTCCTTGCAGGCGTCGTCCAGCGGACAGAAGGCCTCCAGCTGCTTGGAAGACATCTCGGCATTGGTAAAGATGTTGCTGCCCTGGAAGCGCTCCCGCTGGATTTCCCTCGCACGAAGCACCCGCTTGGCAATCTGGGCCGAAGGTTCCGCCTTCCCGCCCCGCACCAGCACGGTGGTCTCTACCGGATGGACCCAAAGTTGGATATCGATACGGTCCATAATGGGCCCCGAGAGCTTGGAGAGGTAGGCGAGGCGCTGCCCGGGGGTGCAGGTGCAGCGGTCTCCCTCGCCGTAGTACCCGCAGGGGCAGGGATTGGAGGCCGCCACCAGCATAAAGGAGGCCGGGTATTCAATCTTGGCCTTGAGCCGGGAGATGGTCACTTTTCGGTCTTCCATAGGCCCTCGCAGGGCTTCAAGGGTAGATTTGGGCGCCTCACAGAACTCGTCGGCAAAAAGCACCCCGCCCGTGGCCAGTGAGACCTCTCCGGGAAGGATATTGTCTCCGCTGCCGCCGCCCAGCATAGCCGCCTTGGAGGCCGAAATATGCGGCGCCCGGAAGGGCCTCGTGCGCATAAGCCCCACCCCGCCGCTGGATCGCCCGGCCACCGAATACACCTTGGAGGTGATGGCGCTCTCTTCCCGCGTCATAGGCGGCAGAATCCCCGCCAGGGCCTTGGCAATGGAGCTTTTTCCGCTCCCCGGTGCTCCCACCAGAAGGACATTGTGTCCCCCGGCGCAGGCAATCTCCACCCCGCGCTTGGCGCCCTCCTGGCCCAGGATTTCGGCAAAATCCATATAACTCTTTTCCTTCAGGGGCTGTTGAGCCCTGGCGCGCCCGTAGGTCTCGGTGTTCCAGATAAGCAGGTCCGACACGTCATCGCTTCCGGACAGGATGCGCAGGACGTCGTCCAGTGTGCGAACGCCAAATAGTAGCGTATCGGTGTAGTCCACCGCCTCCAGGGCACTTTCTTCGGGCAGGATACAGCCCTTGTAGCCCATCCGCCGGGCCAGTTCCACCATAGGGAGAGCCCCGCTCACCGGCCTTACGCTGGCGTCCAGGCCCAGTTCTCCCATAATGAGGTAGTTCTCCAGTTCCGGCAGTTCACGCTGCCCGGAGGCGGCAATCACTCCCAGCGCAATGGGGATGTCATAACCGCTGCCCTGCTTGTGCATATCGGCCGGCGCCAGGTTGATGACAATCTTTTTCCCGGGCACGTGAAAGCCTTTGGCCTGCAGAGCCGTGACGGTTCTGAGGAGACTCTCCTTGACGGCCGCATCGGCCAGTCCCACCAAGTGGATCCCGATTCCAAGGGTAATGTTCACTTCAATTGTTACCGGAACGGCCTCAATGCCCACGCATTTGGCCCCGTGAATGTTAACCAGCATAGTTTATTCAATGATGACAGAGGTGAAGTAGCCGTTAAAAGAGAGGGACGTCTTCTGGCCGTCGTGAACCAGAAGGTGAGGACCCGCCCCGTTGTGCGTAAGGGCCGCGGCGTAGTGGTTATTGGACAGGAAGAGGTTCAGGGCCGAAGGGCAGGTATAAACCGCCCGCGGGACGCCCAGATCGGAATGGTTGCGGTAGAGTATATGGACGCGTCCGCCGGCATCCACGTTGGCAAAGAGGGTGTGGGGAAACAGGTAACACAGCTCGCTGAGAGGGGAATAGCCAGTACCGTGCGTGGAGGGTGTCCCGGTATCAAAAGGGGCTGTCCAGTAGGAATAAGTGTCCGGGCTAAGCTTTTGGCAGCCCTGGATCAGAACGTCGTCTCCGGAAGGGACCAGCCGGCAGGAAACAACCGTTGAGGCCGTCACATTCAGCGTTTTTACCTGCTCGTCGCAGACCAGGACGAGGGAGCCCGAGCGCTTTTCGGCCCTCCAGAGATGCCCGCCGTGGACCCGGAGGTCGTAAAGAGCGACGGATGTGCCGGCCGGGATTATGCGGAAGGTTTCGGCCCCTCTCATTACGTGGTAATCGTTGTCTACCCGGTAGCTGTAGTAGATGTTATTGCCATCCTTGTTGAGCGCGCCGCCCCTCCAGGCCTGGCTGGAAGGGCTTCCCAGCACGCTGCCCTTGTCGCGGGAGAAGACAGCCTCTCCGTTAATCCGGTAGCAGAACCCGCCTTTCCCGGGGTGTTGGCCAAGGGTGTGGACATCCCCGTCCACCAGCAGAAAGCCCCGCAGCTGCTCTTCCCCCGCAAAGCGGAAGCGCTCGACGCCGTCACAAAGCAGCACCGTCTCGTTCCCGTCCGTGTAGTCGGTCCACAGCTGGCCGTTCCAGATGCGGTGCCGTTCGGGGTCGGGCGGCGAGGCAACCTCCTGGCGCTGCACCAGCTCTCCGTCTTTGAAAAGGAGAACCTCGGCCCCGCCCAGGCTGTCCAGCCGCCAGTTCACCGAATCCCGGAAATGAAGGGCCGTGGCATAGACGGAAGTTATTATCACGGGAAGCTCGATGGGCTTCAGATGAGGACGGGCCGAAGTATCCTCGGGCTCCTTCTGGGCGCGGGAAGAACGGTTCTGCTCCCGCATAAAGCGGGGGAGAGAGTCCACCAGCGGCTCCTGGCAGGAGAAGACGCACAAAAGGCAGAAGAATCCAATTATCTTACGCATAGCTCACAGGTTTTGTGGCCGGCAAGGTGGGAAAAGGCGGAGAGAAAACCTACAATCGTAAAAAAAGTTGTGTTGTTTGAGATGCTATTTTGTGTGTTTCTTACGATTCTTGATTAAATTTGTGAATATGATTTGCTATCCCAACGTCAAGATCAACCTGGGACTGAAGGTCCTTAGGAAGCGGGAAGACGGGTATCACGACCTCGAAACCCTCTTCCTGCCCTATCCTGGCATAGCCGACTGCCTGGAAATCATCACCGGAGACGATTACAGCCGCACCCTCTCGGGACTCCGGGAGCGTTATTCCTCGCTCACCCAGGCCATTTCTGAGGATGGCAAACTGATGATAACCCTGGCCCGCCGGGAAGGCGTGGACTGGGACCCCCTCAAGGACCTCACGGCCAAGGCGTACTTCCTCCTCAACGCCCACTACGACCTCCCTCCTATGAAGATTTACCTGGAGAAGATCTCTCCGGTGGGAGCCGGTCTGGGCGGCGGCTCTTCCGACGCCGCCTTTGCCCTGAGGATGATCTCCACCCTGGTCAACCTGAATCTGAGCGACGAAGAGCTGGCCTCCTATGCCGCCCGGCTGGGCAGCGACTGCGCCTTCTTCATCTACAACCGCCCTATGTTTGGAAGCGGCCGCGGAGAGGTGCTGGAGCCGTTTGACCTGGATCTGAAGGGGTATCGTATAGAAGTCTTCATCCCGGAAGGCATAGCCGTTTCTACGGCCGACGCCTACCGCGGAATCGTGCCCCGTGAGCCCGAGGTGCCGCTGAAGGAGATACTGAGCCGCCCGGTTAACAGCTGGAAAGACTGCCTGGACAACGACTTTGAACAGACGGTATTTGCCAAGTATCCGGCCCTGGCCACAGTGAAGGCGGAACTATACAAAAAAGGCGCAATCTATGCCGCAATGTCGGGCAGTGGATCGGCCTTCTTTGGTATTTACACTGACTAACTTTTACTTCTTTCCTATAGTGAAGCGCAGACCGGCCTCTACGTCAAAGCGGAGGGGCTGAACGGTGCGCAGGGACCGCGGCTGACGCTCTGTGTTGAAGAAGTAGCGGAAGCTGGGGTCAACATACAGGCCCAGGAACGGGGTAATCTTGAATTCTACGCCAAGACCTGCGGCTCCGGACCACTGGGGATACACGCCCTTCTGGTGGTGGTGGATGTCGCTGGGGCTGCTGTGAATGAGGAAGTGGTTGTCCAGCAGCCATTCTGCCGAACCGCCGGCAAAGGCGTGGATGCTCCAGCGCTTGGTGTTTACAAAGTTGTAATACACGTTAAGCGGAACGCCCAGCCAGTGCTGCTGGTTGTCTATGTCCGTCTGGGCCAGATAGAAGCCTTCTCCCTTGAAGTCTCCCACAAACGTGCGCTGCAGGTTGGTGTAGCGGATGCCGGTACCCAGAGCCCAGCGCTGGTTGAGGTTGAACTGCAAACCCAGACCCACCGAGAACGGCAGGCTGAAGCTTACCTCGGGGCTTTCGTTGTAAATGCCCACGCCGGCGTTGAGGGCCGGAGCGCCATAACGGTGGAAATCTCCGTGGATGCCGCTGCGCTGGCTGGTCTGGATGTTACCAAAGGCCAGGACGGATACCACCGGAGCCTTCTTGGCAGCCTCTTTTTCCTGCTCAAAAGCCATCTGGTTCAGGAGGGCGTGGTCGCTCTCCTGGGGCTTCTGGCTGGAAAGGGCCGAAGCCGGGGCAAAGTCTTGCGACTTTGTCAAAGAGTCCTTGACGGACTGGGGGCCTAATCCCCCAGACCCCCTGTGTCGCTCCGCTCCGGACGGATTGTCATTCCGAGGTCCCGAAGGGGCCGAGAGAATCTCTACATCTGCTTGGGCTACATAATGAGGTTTTCTCCGGGGAAGCTGTACCAGCTGGACGGGAGTCTCTTCCTGAACGGGAACAATCTCCGTTTGGGGCACCGTTTCCCCGGATGCCTCAGACATAAATATAGAATGGTTAGAATGTACGGGTTCTTCAACCGGGGCGGCGGGCCTCAAGACCACGAAGAGGGCCACGGCCGCAGCAGCGGCCAGGGCGCCGGCATAGCCCCAGAAACGCAGCGGGATAATGCGGGCTGGCTTATTCAGCGCGGCCTCCACGCCTTCCCAAACCTTGGGAGAGACGGGCTCCTCTGCGTTCTGTAAGAGGTTTCTTACCTGTATGTCGAAATCCTTTTCTGTCATTTTGCTTCTTTTATCATTTCCTGCAGGCGAAGCCGTGCGCGTTGCAATTTGGAGCGCGAGGTAGCTTCCGTGCATCCCAGCTCCTGGGCGATTTCCTTGTGGGAATATCCTTCCACCACGTACATATTGAAGACCGTTCTGGCGTCTGGCGGGAGGGCTTCTATGAGCCGGACCAGTTCCTTGTACCCCATTTTCTCAAGGGGTGTGGCCTCTTCTGTAAACAGGCCGTGGGCTTCGCTTATGTCGTCGCTCAGACCCAGGGCATCTGTTTTTCTGAGATGCATCAGTGCAGTGTTGATAAAGATTCTTCTCGCCCAGCCTTCGAAGGAGCCTGCTCCTTCATAGCTGCCCAACTTGGTGAACAATGAGATAAATCCTTCTTGTAGAACGTCTTCCGCGTCTTCCCGGTTTCCCATATAGCGAAGGCAAACCGCCATCATTTTGGGTGCCAGGGCGTCAAACAAACGCTTTTGGGCGCCGCGGTCTCCCTCCTTGCACGCGGCGGCTAACCGCTCGGGGGACGATGCTCCGCCAGGAGACTCTTCATCTCTTGTCCACTGTATAAGATGCAGATTTGACCAAAAACGTTTCAAGAGGGGTCCAAAATTTGTTTTAGTGGATAACAAATATAAGAAAAACCCGTATTTTTGCAAAATGAAAAAGAACCTTCTGGCCCTTCTCCTCCTGTGCTTCTGTGCACTCCCCGTTCCCGCCCAGGAAACGGACGCCAACCTGGTAGATGCGGTCACCCTTTATACCAACGGTCAAAACAAACAGGCGCGCCGGTTGCTGCACACCCTTTCGGTGGCCCAGCCCGGTAACGACGCCGTCTGGTACTACCTGGCCCTTTCGGCCCTGAGGGACACGGATATGGAAGCGGCCACGGAGGCCAGCGAGAAAGCCGTGGCCCTGGACAGCACCAACTATTGGTACCGCCGCCTGCAGGCCCGTCTGCAGATTATCCAGAACCAGCCCCAGAAGGGGATAGACCTCTACGAGGCTATGGCCCGGGATTTCCCGGACAACAACGGCACTTATTACGAGCTCCTGGAGCTCTATCTCCAGAACCAGCAGTTTGAGAAGGCCCTGACCGCCCTGGACGAGATTGAAAAGCAGCGCGGTCTCTCGGAAGAAGTCATCCGCACCAGATACGACGTCTACACGGCTATGGGCAAGCAGGAAGAAGGCGCAGCGCTGTTGGAAAAGTTCAACGAGCAGTATTCCGTACCCTCCGTCCTGTCTATGCTGGGAGACTACTACCTGGCCGACTACAAGGACTCCCTGGCCCTGGTCCGCTACGAGGAAGCCCTGTCGCTGGACAGCGGCTATATCCCCGCCATCCTGGGTAAATCGGAGGTGTACCGCCATATGCGCCGCTATCCGGACTATTTCGAAACCCTGGGACCCTTCTTCTCTTCGGAAGAGGTGCAGGTCCAGAGCAAGAGTATGTATCTGGGCAACCTCACCCGTTCCCTGGACCCCAAGATCCTTCAGATCCACCGGGCGGGCTTTGACTCCCTGGCCCTCAAGGCCGCAGCCGCCCATCCTTCGGACAGCACCCTCATCTCCACCATCGGCACATATTATTATAGTACCGGACGCGAGGAGGAAGCCGGCAAGTGGTTCCAGAAGAACGCCCAGCTGTATCCCGGCAGCATCCAGCATACCGCCACCTATATCCAGTACCTTCAGTTAAAGGGCCGATGGGAGGAAATGCGGGATCTGTCTATGCAGGCCTATGAACGTTTTGACGAACTGACCTTCCTGGATTACGCCAACCTGGGCAGCTACAACCTGGAAGACTATGACTCCATAGTCACCATCAGCAAAATGCTGCTGGCCCGCTATCCCAAAGACAAGAACATCTGCCTCAATGCCTGGAGCCAGCTGGGAGACGCCTGCCATTCCCTGGGAGACAGCAAGGGGGCCTATAAAGCGTACAAGAACGCCCTCAAGATCAATCCCAATTACGCTCCGGTTCTCAACAACTACGCGTACTACCTGAGCCTGGAAGGCAAGGAGCTCAAGAAGGCGTACAATATGTCCAAGAAAACGGTAGAACAGGAGCCGGACAACGCCACGTACCTGGACACCTTTGCCTGGATCCTGCATCTGATGGGCAAAGACCTGGAGGCCAAGCCTTTCTTTAAGCATGCTATGCTCTACGGCGGCAAGGAAAGCGCCGTTATCCTGCGCCATTACGCCACCGTGCTGGAAGCCCTGGGAGAGGCCGATACCGCCAAAGTCTACCGCAACCAGGCCCGCCGCCTGGACGAAGCCCCCAACAAGTAATGAGAAAGTTTCTCCTCATAGGAATCCTGCTCCTCTGCGCCATCAGCGCCGGGGCGCAGAGTTCGTCCGTGAAGCGCCTGGAAAACCAGCGCGCCCAACTGGAGAAAGACATCGAACTCCTCAACCGCAAGCTCAGCCAAAACAGCAAGAGCAGCTCGGAGGCCCTCAGCAGCCTTACCCTGGTGCGGCGCAAGATTTCGGCCCGTGAACAGCTCATTGCCAGCTACGACCAAACCCTCAAGCTTCTCAACGATTCCCTGCGCATCTGCCAGCGGGAGCTCAACCGCCTCCAGGCCCGTCACGATACCCTGGCGTACTACTATTCCCGCCTGGTGAAGGGTGCGTACAAGAACCGGGACAGCCGCCTGTGGTATATGTATGTGCTGTCCAGCAACTCCGTGGGCCAGGCTTTCAACCGCTTTGGCTACCTTCGCAACCTTTCCTCCCAGATGAGCCAGCAGGCCCTCAAGCTAAAGGAAGCCGCGGCCGAACTGGAGGTCCAGAAAGCCCGCTTGAATAAGTTAAAGGCCGAAGCCGAAAAGGTCCGGAAGAAGGTGGTGGACGAGCGTACGCAGCTCCGCTCAGAAGAAGGCGACGCCTCCAAGATGGTGGACAAGCTCAAGAAAGACCGCCGTACCTATGAGAAGCAGCTCAAGGAGAAGATCCGCCAGAAGGAGGAACTCAACCGCAAGATAGCCGACCTCATCCGCCAGCAGACCAAGAAGCAGAGCAGCGGAAGCAAGAAGAGCGGAGGCTCCAAGACCACGTCCACCACGGTGGACACCAAGCTATCCAACGAGTTTGCCGCCAACAAGGGCAAACTGCCCTGGCCGGTAGAAGGAACCATTGTGGAGCGCTTTGGCAAGCACAACCACCCGGTCTACCAGAATGTCCAGCTGCCCCAGAACAACGGTGTCACGCTGGTGGTACGCCGCGGTGCAACGGTCAAGGCCGTGTTCAACGGCACCGTGAGCCAGATTGTGGTGCTGCCGGGTTACAACCAGTGCGTGCTGGTCAATCACGGAGCGTACTTCACCCTCTACAGCAAGCTCAAGTCCGTGTCGGTCAAGGCCGGACAAAAAATAACCACCGGCCAGGAGGTTGGCACGGTGGATACCATTGGCGGGGAAGACCTGTTCCACTTTGAACTGTGGAAAGGCTCCGATCCCCAAAATCCCGAAATTTGGCTTAAACGCTAGCGCAAAGGCTGCAGTGCTACGGTACCGGGGATATCATCCTCCGGCGGCTTTCCGTGTAAATAGATGATGCGCTGGTTGGGGCTGCCGCGAAACAGGAGGTCCGTATCGCGCTGTTCCAGAATAAAGGGACCGTCTACCAGAACGTCCAGGTAGGGGAGCAGCTGAGACAGCTGGGCCGAAGCCTGGATTTCCTCCAGCGTAAAGCCCGTCCAGCACCAGATGGTCTTGTGGGTCTCCTCCTTGATGCGGCGGGCCAGCTCCGTGAAGGCTTCCACCTGGTAGAAGGGGTCTCCGCCGCTGAAGCTCACGTCCGACATATCATCGGCCTTGATATCTTCCAGCAGCTCTTCCACGTCCATCCATCGGCCTGCCTTGAAATCCCAGCTCTCGGGATTGTGACAGCCCTTGCACGCGTGGGAACAGCCTGCACAGTAAATGGCCGTCCGGAAACCAGGTCCGTCGGCCATTGTCTGGTGCAGTATGTCCAATACGCGGATGCGCATTACTTGTGCACAACTCTGTCGTGGAGTTCGGCCAGTTTGCCGGAGTTCCAGCGGTCGGTGGTACCTACCAGGTAGCCGGTGATGCGCTGCAGGGTGTCAATGTGATGACCGTGGCAGTGCGGGCACTCGGTGAGGTTGTCGTCGGCGTTCTCGTAGCCGCAGTCCATACAGCGGTTGCGGTTGTGGTTCACGGAGCCGTAGCCAATGTCGTACTTGTCCATCAGGTCCACGATGCGCATAATGGCTTCGGGGTTGTGGGTGGCGTCACCGTCTACCTCTACGTAGAAGATGTGGCCGGCGTTCTCGTACTTGTGGTACGGGCCCTCAATCTTGGCCTTGTGCTCCGGGGTGCAGTGATAGTACACCGGGATGTGGCTGGAGTTGGTGTAGTAGTCCTTGTCGGTGATGCCGGGCAGCACGCCGAAGGTCTTCTTGTCCCTCTTGGTGAACTTGCCGGAGAGGCCTTCTGCCGGAGTGGCCAGGAAGGTGAAGTTGTGCTGGAAGGTCTCGGCAAAGCCGTTGATCTTTTCGGCCATATGGGAGATGATCCTCAGACCCAGCTCCTGGGCTTCTTCGCTTTCTCCGTGGTGTTTGCCAACAAGGGCAATGAGGCATTCTGCCAGGCCGATGAAGCCAATGGACAGGGTTCCCTGGTTGATCACGGACTCGATGGAGTCGTTGTCTTCCAGCTTTTCGCTGCCCAGCCAGAGGCCGGCCATCAGCAGAGGGAACTGCTTCTTGAGGGCGGTCTTCTGGAACTCGAAGCGTTCGTTGAGCTGACGGGCGGCAATATCCAGGGCCCAGTCGAGCTTCTTGAAGAACTTCTGGATGCGGAGGTTCTTGTCGGACTCTTCGTTCATAGCTTCGATGGCCAGTTTCACGATATTGATGGTGGTGAAGCTCAGGTTACCGCGGCCGATGGAGGTCTTGGGGCCGAACTTATTACCATACACGCGCGTGCGGCAACCCATAGTGGCTACCTCGTGCTCGTAACGCTTGGGATCGTCTGCTTTCCAGGCTTCGTCCTGGTTGTACGTGGCATCCAGGTTGAGGAAGTTGGGGAAGAAGCGGCGGGCCGAAACCTTGCAGGCAAATTTATAGAGGTCATAGTTAGGATCTTCCGGCAGGTAGGAAACGCCCCGCTTTTTCTTCCAGATCTGGATGGGGAAGATGGCGGTGGAACCGTTGCCCACGCCCTCGTAGGTGGTGTTCAGGATCTCACGGATGATGCAGCGGCCTTCTGCCGAAGTATCGGTACCGTAGTTGATGGAGGAGAACACAACCTGGTTACCGCCGCGGCTGTGGATGGTGTTCATATTGTGAACAAAAGCTTCCATAGCCTGGTGCACGCGGTTCACGGTCTGGTTGATGGCGTGCTGGAAGGCGCGGTCTTTCCCCTGGAGGCCAATGAGGTCTCTCTTGATGTAGTCGTCCACCTTCTTTTCCCTTACATCTGCGAGGTCGGTGTTGAACAGGTCGGCTGCTTTGTCCACCTCTTCTTCAAAGGTCTTGCGCACGTAGGGGGCCAGATAGAAGTCGAAGGCGGGGATGGCCTGACCACCGTGCATCTCGTTCTGGACGGTCTCCATAGAGATACAGGCCAGCACGCTGGCGGTCTCGATACGCTTGGCGGGACGGGACTCTCCGTGTCCTGCCTTAAGGCCGTGCTCCAGGATGAGATCCAGGGGGTGCTGGATGCAGGTGAGGGACTTGGTGGGATAGTAGTCCTTATCGTGGATGTGGATATAGTTGTTGGCTACGGCCTCGCGAACAGGGTCGCTCAGGAGGCACTCGTCCACATAGCTCTTGGTAGCTTCCGAGGCAAACTTCATCATCATACCCGCGGGCGTGTCCGCGTTCATATTGGCATTCTCACGGGTGATGTCGTTGGACTGGGCCTGGATAATGGTTTCGAAGATTTCGTTACTCTTGGCCTTACGTGCGATATTGCGCTTGTTGCGGTAACGGATATACTCCTTGGCAACCTCCTGGCGGGGGCTGTTCATCAGGTGGTTCTCAACTACTTCCTGGATTTCTTCCACTGTCATGACATCCTTGTCCAGCTCGGAAATCGTCTGGGCAATCTGGGCGGCGAGAACAATGTCTTCACCGGCATCGGTCACATCCATGGCCTTCAGGATGGCGGCAACAATCTTCTGGTTGTTGAAATCTACACGGCGACCGTCACGTTTTAATACACTCTTAACCATAGGTCTAGTTCTAGTTTGCTAGTTGGTACGAATACGGGGCCTTTGCCCTCGGGAACAAAATTATACTATTCTATCCAACTTTCCCACGATTTCTCCAGAAAAAGTTATCAACAAAAAACAAAATAAGCTGTTAATTCATTGATGATTAACAGCTTACTAAAATTTTTAATTTAGAAAACTTCTAAAATATAACCTTGGTGTTACACCCGGAAAAAAGTTTTCAACAATCAGTCTCCCACCACCCAAACCATAACGTGGCGGTCGAAGGTCATATACTCCAGATCGAAGTCCTGTTCGTCCTCGTTCTTGTCAATGAAGGTGGCCTCCAGCTCGCCTTCTCCGCGGGGGCGGAAACGCTCGATTTCGATTTGCTCGGCAAAGTCAACGTTGTAGCGGCTCAGCAGCTTGAAGATGGCTTCCTTGGCGCACCAGTAGATGGCCAGCTGCTCGTTGCGCTTCTCTTCCTCGAGGTCCTCAATCTCGTCCTCGCTCAGGGCTTTCTTTTCCACGGCCGAAAAGTCGCGGTCCAGGGATTCGATATCTATGCCGCAGTCATCGTCCTCGTGGAGAATGACGGCTACGTATTTTTCCGTATGGGTAATGGAGATATTGACGGGGTTGTTCTCCAGGTACGGTTTGCCGTTGTCGTGGTGGCTCAGGTACACCTTTTCTTCAAAGAGGGCGTTCAGGAGAGCGCGCACGGCCAGGCGCTGTTTGCGAAGCGATTCGCTTTTGATGAACGAGATTTCTTCCATCTCGTCCGTGGGGGTGGCGCTCAGACGGGTGAGTTCCTCCTCCGTTTCTGTGATTTGCCACACTCCGATGGTGGCGTCGTTGTCAAGTTTCTTCTTTAAATATAGTCCCATTTATGGTTTGGTTCGAACAACAATACAAAGCCGCCCGCATGCCCCAAGGGCACCGGGTTTTTTAGCATTCAAGGGTATACAATCGCGACAGAGGGTCGTCTGAACCGACGCCCGCTAACTGGTTGGACTTGACCTGACTGGGAGGCTCCATACTAATTGTTACAATTTTCAGACGCAAAGATAACGCATTTTTGTCAATTCCAACACATCTTTCCTCGGAAATTCGTATCTTTGTGGACTCAAACGAGAAAGACAACTTTAAAACACAAAAATATCATGAAATTTCTCACTGATGAAAAGCTCCTTATCGTAGGTGCTGCCGGTATGATCGGTTCCAACATGGTCCAGACCGCCGCTATGCTTGGTCTTACTCCCAACATTTGCCTGTACGATATCTTTGAGCCCGGCCTCAAGGGTGTTCTGGCAGAGATGGACCACTGCGCTTTCGAGGGTATCAACCTCACCGCCACCATCGATCCCGCCGTTGCCTTCAAGGATGCCAAGTACATCATCTCTTCCGGTGGTGCACCCCGTAAAGAGGGTATGACCCGTGAAGACCTCCTCAAGGGTAACTGCCAGATTGCCGCCGAGTTCGGTGACAACATCAAGAAGTACTGCCCGGATGCCAAGTTCGTGGTGGTTATCTTCAACCCCGCCGATGTGACGGCCCTCACCGCCCTCATCCACTCCGGCCTCAAGCCCAGCCAGCTCACCTCCCTGGCCGCTCTTGACAGCACCCGTCTGCAGGAAGCCCTGGCCCAGGAATTCAATGTGCCTCAGTACAAGGTTACCGGTGCCCGCACCTATGGCGGTCACGGTGAGGCTATGGCCGTGTTCGCTTCCCACGTGAAGATTGACGGCAAGCCCCTCGCAGAGATGAGTCTGAGCGCCGAGCGTTTCGAAGAAATCAAGCACAACACCATCCAGGGTGGTTCCAACATCATCAAGCTCCGTGGCCGCAGCTCCTTCCAGAGCCCCGCTTACCAGGCTGTGAAGATGATCGAGGCTGCTATGGGTGGCCAGAAGTTCGAATGGCCCGCCGGCACCTATGTGAACAACGCCGAGTACAAGAACGTGATGATGGCTATGCCCACCGTCATTGACGCTACCGGCTGCCATTTCACCAACCCTCAGGGTACCCCCGAGGAAATGGCTGCCCTCCAGGCTTCTTACGAGCACCTTGTCAAGATGCGCGACGAGATTGTTACCCTCGGTATCGTTCCCGCCGTTGCAGACTGGAAAAAGGAGAACGCCAATCTCTAAGCCCATTCGGCCCGAATAATCACAACCCCCGGCGCCAGCAATGTCACCGGGGGTTTTTTAAAAACCAATAGCCATGTCCAACAAACTTAACAAGCCCGGCAAGACTTTCTTTATCATTGCCGCCACCATCGTGTTCCTGCTCGTTTGCGGAGCCAGCTGCTGCAAGCTCATTGACAACTCCGAGGTAGGTATCAAGTTCAAGAAATTCTCCCTCACGGAGCAGGGCAAGCTCATTACCCAGCCCGTCAACGGTCTGGTGTTCATCAATCCCTTCACTACGGATATCTTCACTTATCCTGTATACGTACAGCGTGTAGACTATCCCGCCTTCACGGTAACCACCAAGGATGCCGCCACCTTCAGTATGGACCCCACCCTGGCTTATATGGTCAACCGCGACAAAGCCACCGAAATCTTCACCAAGTACCGCAAGCCCCTGGCCGATATTGAAGCAGGCTACATGCGCACCTGCATCTACGACGCCTACCGCATCACCGCCAACAACTACACCTCCGACGAACTGATGGCCAGCCGCGCCAAGTTTGAGGCCGAAGTCCGCGCCATGCTGGACCTCTCCCTGGGCGAGGAAGGCTTCGTGGTCCAGGAGTTCACTTCCCAGATCACCCCGCCCGAGAGCCTGCGCCAGATGATTGACGCCAAGAACGCCGCCATCCAGAGCGCCCTCCGCGCCGAGAACCAGGTCAAAGAGGCCGAAGCCAACGCCAAGATCGAGATTGCCAAGGCCGAAGGTGAGGCCCAGGCCCTCAAGATCAAGGCCGACGGTGAAGCCTACTACAACCGCACCGTGGCCGCCTCCCTCAACGCCCTGCTGGTCCAGCAGGATGCCATCCAGAAATGGGACGGCAAACTCCCCGAATACAACGGCGGCGGCGCCCTCCCGTTTATTAATATCAAGTAGCCCGTGGACGTAAGTCCCGAATCGGTTTATACTTACGCGATTACCCCCTGGCCGTTTAAGCTAGGGGGTAATTCGTTAAAGTGCTATGGAGTGAGGGGGCGGCTTAGTCTACCATGCTGCCGTCGGTAGGGTCCAGGTGATGCCAGGAGCCGTCTTCCAGCTGGATGTATAGGCTGGGCTCTCCCTTGAACTCCCAATCTTTCAGGTCGTTGTACAGGCGTTCTCCTTCTAAGTTAAAGATGGAATAACCTTCTTTGTCTTTGGGGTGAAATGCTCCAAGTATGAGTTTATGGCCGGGGATAACCCTGAAAATAGTGTAACGGGCTTCCCAGAGGTAGGCCACATCAAGCGCATCGCCCGAGACCACTACAGGGACAAGTTTATCATCTTCTATTCTGAATACGCCGGCTCCCCGGATGAGCCATTTTTGTTTGGGATTCTCCACTCCCTTGTCATATCGGTAGCCGTTCCCCACAACCACCAGTCCCTGCGCCTCCGGGACATAGTCCTCTCCTTGGATAAAATCCACGTCGGTATTGGGAAGGAAGACCAGCGAACCTTCTTTGTTCTTGAGTTTGGGAGCGGTAACCCAGACACCGGTAGCGTTATCCCAGATAGCCGACACAACAGCCTCGCTGGTCCATTTGTCTTTGGTCAGTTTGATTTCATAATTGCCGTACTTTTTCCCCAGGTTTTCATTTTTCGTCTGGGCAAACGCGGGAGCCGAAACGAGTACGGCCAGCAAAAGAATAGCTAAACGTTTCATAATCAATATAAATCTGAATATTCAACAATGGGCCCGGTATAGCCTTCCAGGCCCGGGTTTACATAATGATAGACTTTGCCGGAAGGCAGGGTGATGTCCATTTCCCCGATTTGCGCAAAGTGCTGATAGATAAACAGCGTGGCTGTCTGCAGCAGGTCTTTGGTCCGGATCGACGCAAGCGCTTCACGGAAAGCCGGGCCTTCCTCAATGGGTACGGGTAAATAATAGATGGGGATGGGCGAGAGATTGCTGGTGAAAGGGAAAGCCCCTTTGTCGGCATCGTACGCGTGCCAGTTGATGGTCATCCCACTTCCGGACTCGGCTGCCTTCTTGAGCTGCGCTCTCAGGAAGTCCTTCGGGAAGCCCTCCATCTTCTTGTCAACGTAAGCTTCATTGTCGGCCGGACTGGCCTGGCGGGCCTCGAACTGGGCCTGTGTCTCAAACTCGTCCTTTTTGCTTAGGTACTCTTTGCGTTTGGCCAGGGATAGGAAAACGTAGTCGGTCGTATTTAGCGAGTTTAGGTACAGATACATCTGACTGCGTTCCAGGATGAGCGGTTCCAGGATGTAATGTCCGTCCGTCCAGTGACAGGCACCCCAGCAGCCATCTTTTTTCACAAAGAACAACTTTTTACCCACATACTCGCTGCCCAGCGGGCCAAATTTCAGTAAATCTGGGTCGTTGTCCACAATCTGGATGCTCTCAAACGCGGGCTCCAGTACCGTCTTCCCCTGAGAGGAGGCAAAGCCATATAAGCCGTTTTGTTCGAATACGTAACCGTCCTTGGTGAAGGTGACGTCGTCATAGATTGCCGGGGTTTTGGTGCCGTCGTCCAGAAGAACGAAGTACTTGTCTTCTCCTTTCCGCCGGGCCGATACGCCATATTCATCCACATGCATGCTCTCATGCTCGAACGGGAGGATGACTTCGCCCTTGGTGTTAACCAGGCCGCATTTCCCTTCACCCATCAGGGCCCAGGCCCATTTTTTCTTGCCGATGACCGTGCCTACATCTTTGTATTTCACGGGAATGAGTTCCTTGCCATCGTCGTCGATAATGCCCGCAAGACCATTTTTCCAAACGCAGTTTTGCGTGCCGTAGAACTGAATGCTGTCAAACTGAATTGCGGACAATGGCTTCAGCATAATGGGATGCTTCTTGATTTCCTTTGGGTCTGCCCGGCCCACCTTGTATAGGCTCCAGACATTGTCTTTCTGCAGCATGATTTTATCGGACTTGAAGGAAAACTCCACATCCGATGCCGTGAAAGGGGAGATGACCGTTGCGTGTCCTTTGTAGCACATGTTACCCAGGCCAAACTCATAGACCACCCATTCGGGCTGTTCAACGCCCTTCTTGGTCGCTTTCTTTAGGGTAATGGCGTAGGTCTTGCTCATGTGTTCGCCCATATAGATTTGATCGAACACGGGCTGCAGAATCCAGAAACCGGACGTGGGCTGGGGGTCGCGCTTGTGGTTGAAGACATAGGCGTTGTGCCAGATGCCCTTCTTGCCGGACTTGGGGTCCGTCAGAACCACGCAGGTGTGGTCGTCGTCGCTGTAATACTCTGTCTTGAAGGATATTTGGCCGCCGAAGGATTCGTTCCGGTAGTAGTTGTTATCTCCGTGGCTATGGTCCATAGCGTTGGTAATGAGGCTGGAGATAGCGCTGCCTAGAACGGCGGCGCCGGCTCCTATGGCTGCACCTGTCACCGATGAGGAAATGGACGAGGAGGAGCTGCTGCTGCCTGAGCCCTGGCTTCTGTAATACGGGCACCAGTTCTCGTGCTGCCAAGGGTAGGTGATATTGCCCATAGTGATGCCGCAGTGCGGACAATGCTTTTGGGCCTGGCGGGGGTTGGTGGTAGGGTTCACAACCGCCTCTCCCTTACCAAGCCCGGCCTGAGCAAAAACGCTTACGGTGGTTAGCAGAGCGAGAAGAGAGAGAAGAATCTTTTTCATAGGTTTCAGTGTTTGGCACAAAGGTAAACCTTCTGGAAAACTCTTTTGTGGCGGAATCCGCCACGGGGGCCTGATTTACAAGGTTTTTTCCGGAGGAAGCCGTATCTTTGTGAAGGTATGACATGCCTTGCCTTCATCCTATCTCTGCTGCTTGCAGCGCCGCGTTTTCTGAACTACAGCGCGGCGGACGGGCTGCCGTCCAATACGGTTTACGCCATAGCGCAGGGGGCCGATGGTGCCCTTTGGATAGGCACCCGGAACGGCCTGGCTCGATTTGACGGCATGCACTTCCAAAGCTGGAAGGAGTACGGCCGGGTGAATGCGCTTACGGTGGATAAGGCGGGCAGATTGTGGGTAGGGAGCACACAGGGGCTCCGGGTAAGAGATGATGGAATTTCCGGCAACATCCGCGCGCTGCACACGGACGCAGAGGGCTATGTTTGGGCCACCGTGGGCGATACGCTGCTGCTGAAACTATCCTACAAGGACGGCATCCGGGAGGAGGCCCGCTGCCCCTATGAGAAGAGGGACTCGGAGGGCGACTACCCATACTTCCAAATCTATGAGGCAAGGGACAACAAGCTGTGGATAGCGGGCCGCCTGGTCCAAAACCAGTACGTCTCAGACCTTCAAAACCCGCACGTCAGCCTCCCCGACTGGAAAGGCGTCTTTTGCTACGGTAGTTATGCCGAAAGCGGCGGAAAGCTCTACGCCTTTGATGATCACACTTCCCTCCTCTATGCTTTCGAAGAGTATCGGCCCGTTTCCCTGGGCCGCCTCCCCATTGCACACGCGCGGCTGTTGACCACCCGCAGCGGCCAGCTCTGGGCGGCAGGCTCCTACGGCGTGGGGCCGGTCAATACGGAAAATCCGGAAGAAACGCCCGTCTATAAAACGTCCTCCACGGAGCTCTACTGCCTCTTTGAGGACCGCCAGGGCAACCTCTGGGTGGGCGGAGACAACGGCCTCTCGGTCCTCTGTCCTGCCCTGCAGCAGGTGCGAACATTATCGTCGGCCAACATCACAGCCCTCCTGGAAGACCATACCGGAAAAATATGGATGGGTCGGGCCGAAGACCGCGTCTCCAGCCTCTACGAAGACCGGGAAGGCACCGTGTATGTGGGCCTGTGGAACAACACCGGTTGGGAGGTCTGGAAGGACGGCCGCAAAGCATACAAGGACCGCCTTACCGGCCCGCTCCCCAAGCAGCAGATCGAGGCCCGCTCCCTGGACGGCGCCAACTGGATTGCGGATTTCCTGGAAGATAGCCTGGGCCGATTCTGGGTGGTCACCTGGGAAGGTGTTGGTCTCAATGAATGGGATCGCAACGCCCGAAGAAGCCTTCCGCCCCGCTGGCTCAGCCCCTTGCGGTATCCCTCCCCGCAGGCGGATACCAACATTTACCTGAGTTCCCGCCTGGGCAGCCGCCTCATCGAAGATGCCAAAGGAAACCTGGTCTATGCCACTACGCAGGCCGGAATCAATGTTATAAACAAGGATACAGGACTGGTAACCAAATACTACCGGGGGAATTCCTCCATCCCGGACGATTATGTCACGGACCTCTGCCTTGCCCCGGACGGCAGTGTCTGGGCAGCCACCCGCAGTGGCTTGTGGAGCCTGTCCGGAGCGCATTTCCTGGACGGTATGCTGGTGCAGTCGGTGGAGGCCGATGCGAAAGGCCGCCTCTGGGCGGGCACGGAAGACGGCTTGTATTTCATTGACACCGATGGCAGCGTAGGCCGGGTCCCCGAAGAACTGGGATTTCCCTCGAACATCTATGGCGAGCATGTCTCCTGCCGCTTAAGGGATGGTTCTCTGGCCTTTGGCGGTTCCGTCGGCGCAGTGGCCTTCCATCCGGACAGTTTGCTGGCCCTATCGGCACAAGGAAACCTGCCGCTGGAAAAGTGGGTTCGGCACCGCTACCGCCTCAACGGCGGCGAGTGGACAGACAGGCTCTTTACGGGATTGCCGGACAATATGCGGGCCGGTCGGTATACTCTGGAAGAGCAGGCCTCCGACCTCTTTGGCCGTTGGGGTTGTGGAGGAGCCTCTGTCCGGATCCTCCGCGTGCCCCCGCCCCTTTGGCTCCGCTGGCCCTTTCTGCTGCTGTACATGCTGCTTGTTGGTGCCATCCTGTGGACGTTTGTCCGCCTTCGTGAACGTCGTCTGCTTGTGGCCGAGCTGGACAAGCGCAACCGTTTCTTCTCCATCATCTCGCACGACCTCAGAAATCCAGTCATTGGCAACAGAATGCTCGCCAGGGAGTTGCTTCGGCAGGCCGACCATCTTACACCGGAGCAGCTTAAAGAGGGCCTCCAGGCGCTCTCAGAGTCGGCCGACAAGGCCTCTTCGCTTCTGGAAAACCTGCTGCTTTGGTCCCTGGACCAGAAAGGGATGCTGAAACCGGTAAAACGGGAAGAGGACCTGACCTTGCTGACGGAGGAAGCCAGAGGCAGCATCCAGGGCGGCAACGTCATCCAAGTGGACATTCCGGAGGGACTCATCGTTCTGACCGACCGCAATATGCTGCTGACCTGTTTAAGGAACCTGCTGGACAACGCCGTAAAAGTGACGCCTCCGGGAGGAAAAGTAATTCTGAAAGCCCGAGGACGCAGCATCGTCATAACCGACGAAGGCCCTGGGATGAAAGATGGGACCGGGGGTTGGGGGCACGGACTGGGTCTTGTGATTACCCGGGAATTATTGGAAAAGATGGGAGCCTCCCTGCAGATGGACAATCGACCCCAAGGAGGACTGGAAATAAGAATCGACCTATGATAAATGTACTGCTGATAGAAGACTCTGCCGTCTTTGTAATGGGGCTCAAATTGGCCCTTACGGCCCAAAAGGAATTTGCGTCTGTAGAATCCGTAGCCTCGCCTGGATTGGCCGTGGCCTTTCTGAACGCCCATCCCCAGACAGATGTGGCAGTTGTGGATATCACGTTGGAGTCGGACACGGACGGACTCACTCTCCTGGGTATCATCCGGGAAGCTTTTCCCGCTGTGCGCACATTGGTCCTCTCTCATTATAAGAAGCCGGCCTTTATCATGAAGGCCATTTCTTCCGGAGCATGCGCCTATCTGGCCAAAGACTCTTCTCCCGAATCCATCGTGAAAGCCATAACTGATGTAGCAGCCGGTAAGTGCCTTTTCTTTGGCGAGACCCTCGATTCGGCCCGGATTATCCGGCTGTTCGGAGGAAAAGAGAACCTTGAAACCCGTAAACCCCAGGGACTTACACCCCGTGAACTTGACGTCCTTCAGCTCACCACGTCCGGTTACAGTAATGCCCAGATAGCCTCTGCATTAGAAATCTCCCTTAATACCGTTGACAGCTACAAAGAAAGAATCAAGACCAAATTCGGTCTGGACAGCATCGTAGAGTGTGTTGCCCATGCGGTGGCCGATGGGCTCGTGAGTGTGTAGCAGCTAAGCCGGCCAGATCAGAAGCCCCAGGCGGTAGGCTGCAAAGGCACAGACCCAAGCCACCAGGATTGTGTACGCACACAGGAGAATGGCCCAGCGCCATTTTCCTGTTTCGTTTTTGATGGCCACGAAGGTGGCGATGCAGGGGAAGTACAGCAGCACGAAGACCATGAAGGCCAGGCTGCCGGCACTCCGGGCTGGAGCGGTCCCACCAAGGGTCTTGAGACCTATGCCTCAGTGGCCGAACTGGACAGCGACGGCCTTGTGACCGGAATGCACCAGACGGTGTATCTGTATGATGCCAAAGAGCGTCTGGTGAAGAGGCTGATACAGGATCCTCAGGGCGGAAGCCTTCTGGAGGAGACCACTTATACCTTCCCCGGCGAGCCTGCGACGGTGACAACTAGCTACACGCACGGGAGCGTGACAGACGTGCTGAGCCAGAGCTTGGACTATGACATCCGCGGCCGCCAGACGGGTCTCACTGCCAGCCTGAGTGCGGGTGGGGTCACACTTGCCACCGGAAGCACGCTATACAGCTATGACGCTCTTGGTCGTCCTGCCAGCCGCACGAGCTCCGTGACAGGAGGAGCCACCATCACTACGGAGGACAGCTATACCCTTCGCGGCAACCTGGCTGCAAGGACCGTGAAAAAGGGTGGGGTAACCCTCTTTGCCGAGTCCCTCACCTATGACGGCGCTTCCGGCATTGCCGGGGTAGCGCCTTCCTATACGGGACTCATCACGGTGAAGCAGGAGACATGGTCGTTCCCCGGCAACGTTACTGACAGCCGCACGGAAGGATATGCCTATGACTACGCCGGCCGCATGACCCGCTCGGGCAGTGCTTCATCACCTGTGACCTACACTTATGACGCGAGAGGTAACGTGCTTACGGCGGGAGGAAACAGTTACACCTATAGCGGAGACAAGCTCACAAGCCTCACCCCTTCCGGACAGAGTGCCGTCAGCTTTACCCATGACACCTATGGCCGAATGACGACAGACGGTCTGTCGGGGTCAACCATCGGCTATAATCACATGGACCTCCCTGCAAAAATCTCCCAAAATGGTAGTGATTTGGTAAAATATTCGTATCTTGCAGACGGAAGCAAGTCCAAGGCAGAGAATGGAAGTGGCGTGGGACTTGTGTACAGAGGCTCTTTGATATACCGCAAAGCGGCAGGCGGAAGCCTGACACTGGAGGGAGCAAGCTTGCCGGAGGGTAGACTTACCGTAAATGGAGTCCGTTGGCATGTGAAGGACCACTTGGGAAGCGTGCGAGCCGTAGTAGACGGATCAACCGGAAACCTCCTGGCCGTTACAGACTACGACGCCTACGGTGAAGACGCCGCCAACTCCGCGGCCTCACCCTACCTGAGTCCAGCGCCTTCCGGAGAGACTTTCCGCGAGCGCTTCACCGGCAAGGAGGATCAGGGCCCGGACTTTGGCACCGCATACACTGACTTTGGCGCCAGACAGTACAGCCCCACTCTTCGCCGTTGGCTCGTCCCCGATCCCCTGAGCGAGAAGTACTACGGCGTAAGTCCGTATGCGTATTGTGCCGGGAATCCGGTGAATCTGGTGGATCCAGAAGGGAGAACAATGACAGATTACTTTAATACTGACGGGGTTTTCATTTATACCGATAATCAAGATAATGGCAAGATCAGAATAGCCAGCGAAGCGATTCTAGAAACCGCACAAGAAATGTTTTCGTCAGATAATGAAATTGCGTCATACTTATCCGACAATTCGGTGTCTTTGAAAGGAGCTTATAAAGAAGGACTTATTAATGATAATTCGGCGCTAAAAATTTTTAATCATTATAACAAAACGGATCTTCCGTTGGCTCCCAAAAACTCTATTTCTGGATACTTTTCTTTTAATACTGATTTAACTATTTCGGTCAATATTAAAAAGAGTTTAACGCCTGATAAACAAGGGTTTACGATGAGCAGCTATTTTGACATTAACAGCGCCTTAAATATTCATGAAGGAGAGGGTCATTATCAGATGTTTAAAAAAATCGGACCCGAAGAATATAGCAGTATTCCGGCATGCCAAAGAGAGATAATCGCAATTGAAATACAAATGAAGGATCCTAGTTGGAAAAAGACAACTGAAAAGTTCCAGAGGGGAGTTAAAAAGTATTATCAAATAAATTATCAAGCTAATTTGAATTTGCAATGAAATCTCGCGCTAAAGTATTTTTAGTATTTGTCCTTATCTTCTTGATGAGAGTGTGTTTTCAAACGAAGGCTCAGGACGTGTTATCTTTTAAGATTGATAGTTTGTCTTGCTTCTGTCATGGTGAGTTAGAAGGTCTAGATTCGTGGACAGATCGAGTATTGTATCATTTTGGTCCGGATATTCTTGTCTACGGAAGATTGATTAATAGTGGAAGCGCTCCTATTATCCTCGAATTGGATGAATATATAGACTCGGTAGATACTTTGATAAATCATGTTACATTTCAACGCTATTTTTCCTTTCACAGTGACGGAGAGGATTATTGTTTTGCTCAAAATCCTTTAATTGTAACAGATATCTTTAGTTTCCCATACTGGGATGGGGTGTCCTTGCCATGGTCCGAAATTGAAATTAATGGAGTAAAATATTTATACTCCATAATCAGACCTGGCGAATCAATAACTTTGGCTTTTGAATCTTTATCTAAACCCGTGAAGGCAATATGCGAGTTAGGCGAGATTGACCCCAGTAATTCCTCGGCATATAGAGATAATCATCAATTACAGAAAAGGGTGGTTGATTCTATAGCGTCAACAATAACAATTATACCGGAGGTTTTGCATAAAGATTCTACTGCTTTTTTGATTCAACGTTATTTGTTTGTTGATGAGCTAACAGAAGTCCTCTAGTCAACTTTTATTAGGGCCTCATGCCTTCAAAGGCATGAGGCCTTTTTACACCTGAAACATTATACCCCTCCTCACGCCGGCCAGAGGAGCAGCCCCAGCCGGTAAGCGGCGAAGGCGCAGAGCCAGGCGACGATCATGGTATAGAGACACAGGAGAATGGCCCAGCGCCATTTTCCTGTTTCGTTTTTGATGGCCACGAAGGTGGCGATGCAGGGGAAGTACAGCAGCACGAAGACCATAAAGGCCAGGGCTACGGCGGTGGGGATGGAGGCCGTAAGGGCACGCTGCAAGGCGGTTTCTTCAGATTCTTCTTCTGTGGTCTGGTACTCCTCTCCCTCCTGCGCATAGGTCACGCCCAGAGAACTGATGACCAGCTCCTTGGCCCCGACGCCGGCCAGCAGGCCCACGTCCATCTTCCAGTTAAAGCCCATGGGAGCCATGGCCGGCTCGATGGCTTTGCCAATGGTTCCCACGTACGAATGCTCCAGCTGATAGGCGTCGGAAGCGCCTTCGTGGCGGGGGAAGTAGCCCAGCGCCCAGAGGGCCACGGAGAAGATGAGGATGGTGGTGGCCATCTTTTCCAGATATTGCCGGCCTTTTTCCCAGGTGTGACGGCCTATGGCCTTGGCGGTAGGAATGCGGTAAGGCGGCAGCTCCATCACAAACGGGAGGTCGTCGTCCTTCACGAATTTTCCAATGAGAAGGGCCGATAGGATAGCCAGCACAATGCCCAGCAGGTAGATGCCCAGCAGCGCCGTGGCGGGGTGGGCCGGGAAGAAGGCCCCGGCAAAGAGCACGAAGATGGGCAGGCGTCCTGCGCAGGACATAAAGGGAATGATGGCAATGGTCACCAGGCGGCTCTTTCGGCTCTCGATGCTGCGGGTGGCCATGATGGCAGGCACGTTGCAGCCGAAGCCCATTACCATGGGGATGAAACTCTTGCCGTGAAGGCCGATCCTATGCATCAGCTTGTCCACGATGAAGGCGGCGCGGGCCATATAGCCGCTGTCCTCCATAATGGAGATGAAGAAATACAGGATGAGGATGTTGGGCAGGAATACCAGCACGCTGCCCACACCGGCAATGCAGCCGTCTACAAGTAAATCTTTGAACCAGCCGTCAGGCAGGAGGGCGCCCACCTTATCACCCAGCCAGGCCACCCCGGCGTCAATCCAGTCCATAGGATACTGGCCGATGGTGAAGGTGGCCCAGAAAATCAGCCACAGGAGCAAAACGAAGATGGGGAAAGCCAGCCACTGGCTGGTGACAATGGCGTCTATCTTATCGGTGAGCGTACGTTTGGGCCGTTCGGTCTGGTACTTCTTGTATGTTTCGGCCAGGGCGCCCTGGATAAAGGCATACTTGGCATCCACGAAGGCGCTTTCCAGCGAGCATTCCATCATTTCCCATATGTTCACGGCTTCATCGGCCCTGGCAAAGGTGATGTCCTGGATGTTGGGCATAGTGGAGAGCTGCTCCTCCACATCCTTGTCTCCCTCAAGATATTTGATGGTAAGGTAACGGGTAGAGTAGTGAGCTTTCAGCTCTTCGTTTTGGGCGATAAGGGGCTGTACGTGCCTAATGCTTCGCTCCAGCTCCTTTCCGTGGTTGATGTGGATGTGACGGGCCAGCTTAGGGTCGGCCTGTTCATAGATGGCGATGACCGTATCCAGGAGCTCGGGGATGCCTTCTCCGGTGCGGCCCACGGTGGGACAGATGGTCATACCCAGGAGGTATCCCAACTGCTTGATGTCCAGTTCATCCCCCTTGTGCCGGAGTTCATCATACATATTCAGGGCCATCACCACGCGCAGGTTCATATCGATGAGCTGGGTGGTGAGATAGAGGTTGCGCTCGATGTTGGAAGCGTCCACCACATTGATTACCACGTCCGGAAGTGCCTCCAGCAGGTTTTTTCGCACATAGAGTTCTTCAGGGGAGTAGGCCGATAGGGAATAAGTGCCCGGCAGATCCACCAGGGTGATATCGTAATCTTTATAATGGAGGTGACCCTCCTTGGCGTCCACGGTTACACCGGAGTAATTGCCCACGTGCTCGTGGCTTCCGGAAGCATAGTTGAAAAGGGAGGTTTTGCCGCAGTTGGGGTTCCCCACCAGAGCTACGCGGATGTTGTGGTGGCGCTCTTCGGCCAAATGGGCAAGCGCCTTGTCCAGGCGTTCTTTCTCGGCCATATCTCCGGGGAGGGCCTGCAGGTGTTCGTCCGTTACCAGGGCCTCGCGGGCCTCGTCAACGCTAACCACCTCAATCTGCCGGGCCTCCTCCCGCCTCAGGGATACCTTATAGCCAATGATCTCGTATTCAATGGGATCCTTGAGCGGAGCGTTCAGGACCACCCGCACTTCCTTTCCGTTGATAAAACCCATCTCGATGAGGCGTTTGCGGAAACTGCCGTGTCCGTTCACACGGACGATGACCGCCTTCTCACCGGTTTTCAAATCTGCCAGTATCATATTCTGTTGTTTGCGCTGGGCGCAAAGATACGGCTATATCCGCAACAGGTCAATCCCTATTTATGGTTATATTCTAAAAAAATCGTAACTTTGCGTGGATTTGGCAACGAATTTTATTATTTATGTTCTATATGAAAAAGATTATCGTTCTTGCTGCCGCCCTTCTTCTGGGCTGGCAGGCTAATGCCCAGATTGTAGCCAATGCCGGTTACATTCATGCTTCTGAAACCATGAGATCGGCCAACTATGTTCAACCCGACAATTATAGAATTGACCATGCGTCCCTGGATGGCGTTTTTGCCGGTGCTAACTATTATTTCAGCCTGGACAATGTGGTAGACGGCCTGGCCGCCATGCCCGGTGCCAACCTGTCCCTGCTGTTTGGGCGCTACTGGAGGGATGACGATTTCAGAGTTCGCGAACTGGCCCTCAACCTGCCCCTGCAGGCCAGCTATACCTATGAGGTCAATGAAAACCTCAAAGTGTTTGGCCAGACCGGTCCCACCCTGCAGTTTGCCCTTGCCTACAAAGTAAAGGACAACCATGGCACCACGTACTCGCTGCTCAATAAAAACAATGACTTCCTCGAAGCCCGCCGCCCCTTCAACATTTACTGGGGGATTGCCGCCGGCGTGGAGGTGAGCGACATGCTCCGCATCGAGGTGGGTTATGACTTTGGCTTCTTCAACTTACACCGGCCCCTGGATGAGCACGAATTCCTTAAGAGCCTCACACGCGGCTTCCTGCACATTGGCGTAGGTTATCTCTTCTAGCAGATACCCTGGAAACAAGCTTAAAGGCCTTCCTGCTTCACAGCGGGAGGGCCTTATTTCAACAATAAAAGGATAAAACTACCTAAACTATATGGCTAATTTGCTGTCGCAAAGGTAGAATAAACTGAAACGGCGGGCAATACCAAGATGTTGGTATTTTAAAAAATTGCTAACTTTGCAGACGGAAATACAACAATATTATATACTATGAAAAAGATCATTGCAAGCATTTTCGCAGCCGCTATGCTGCTCGTGGGTACCGAGGCTTTTGCCCAGCTGGTGCCCGGTGCCGGTTATCTCCTGTCCATTGAAAAGAGCACGTCCGAGAAATCTTCCCTGGACGCCATCAAGCTCAACGGTTTTTATGCCGGAGCCAGCTATAACATTCCCCTGGTTGCCGGTCTGGGTGTGGCTCCCGGTCTGTATGCCAACATGCTCTTCTATAATGGAGCCGCCACTTTTCAGCAGGTGTTAACCTTTACGGAGCACTATACGGAGCTGGCCCTCAACCTGCCCATCAACCTGAATTACCGTCTGGAAGTAAGTGACAACTTCTCCCTCTGCGCCTTTGCAGGTCCTGTGTTCCAGGTGGGTCTGGTGGCCCGTTCCACTTACAATGGCCGCGTAGACTTTGGCCCCATCCATATCAACGAGGGAGATGCCTTCAACCACTACAATTCCGACAACGGTGACATGAACCGTTTCAACATCTATCTGGGCGGCGGTCTCGGTTTCCAGGTGGGCGACCTCCTGTTCACCGTGGGTTACGACCACAACCTCCTCAATGTGGACAAATCCGATGGTTGGAAGACCAACCGCAACCAGATCAAGGTGGGAGTTAACTTCGCATTCTAATCCCTCTTGGAGAATTCACAACCGCAGTAGAGCTGGTTGTAGAAGTTCTCTTCCCGGATAATTTGATTCCGGCGTTCCTGAAGGCCACCCTTACGCCAGTTTTGGGGCCACCAGGTAACGCCGGAAACTTGTTCACAGGCCCACTGGCCTGCGGCATTAACCTGGTCCAGGCTCTTCCAGCGGGAAGAAGCCAGCGTGGTGGTGAGCACTTCAAACCCGTGGGCCGATGCATACTCTGCGGCCCGCAGCAGGCGGAACTTGAAGCACTGCAGGCAGCGACCGCCGCGCTCGGGCTCGTTCTCCAGCCCCACGGCGCAGCCGCCCCAGGCGGAGTGGTCGTAGACGTCGTCTACAATCTCCAGCCCCCACTTTTTGGCGTACCGGATGCACTCGTTGAGGCGGTGCTCATATTCCTCCAGGGGATAGATGTTGGAATTGGAATAGAAAATGACGGGTCGGATGCCGTTTTCCATCAGACATTCCACAATGGCACTGGAGCACGGAGCGCAGCAGGCGTGCAGGAGCACGCGCGTGGCGCCCCCCGGAATCTCTATATGAAAAATGGCCGACATTCTGTGCAAAGATACGCAAAAAATTACTATCTTTGCAGGCTATGAGAGGCACCCATGAACGCAACGGAATGAGCCCCGCTATGAAGATGGCGGACCTTCTGGACGCGGACTTCTCTCTCCTGGGGGTTTTCTATCGTATGGGACTGTCCCTGGGCTTCGGAGAAGAAAGCGTAGGGGAAGTCTGCGAAAAAGCGGGCCTGGATGCAGAGACCTTCCTGCTCATCTGCCGGGTTCATATGATGGACGGCTATCGGCCCTCCCGGGAAGCCCTTCAAAATGCAGACCTCACCGCCATCCTGGAATACCTCCGCAATTCCCATAACTACTACACGAAGGTAATGCTCCCGGACCTGGAGAATGCCCTGGAAGAAATGATTGTCCCCTGTGAGGACCAGCAGAAGCGCGTAATCCGTCGCTTCTTTTTTGATTATCGCCAGGAGCTTCTCACCCATTTTGCCTACGAAGAAGAGACCGTGTTCCCCTATGTGGAGGAGATGCTCAATTCCCAGGACGGAAACACCTTCACCATTGGAGAGTACGAGCAGAACCACTCCAACATAGAGGAGAAACTGGCCGACCTCAAGAACCTGGTGATGATGTTCCTGCCGGCCCCCTGCCGTCAGACGGACGCTTACAAAGTGCTCTTCTACCTTTCCAGCCTCCGGCAGGACCTGGCCAAACACACCCTCATCGAAGACGATATCCTGGTTCCCATGGTGGTCCGTATGGAAGAAGTGGTGGCCGCCGCCCGTCCGGAAGGGGAGGAGCTCAGCGCCCGCGAGAAGGAGATTCTGGTAAGCGTGGCCAAGGGCAAGCTCAACAAAGAGATAGCCGACGAGTACAACATCTCCATCTACACGGTCATTACCCACCGCAAGAACATTACGCGCAAGACCGGCATCAAAACGGTGGCCGGCCTTACCGTATATGCCCTTCTGAATAACCTCATTGACATGAATTCAGTAGAATAGCAATATGGATTACAAACCTTACCTCAAGTATTATCCCAACTTTCCCAAAAAGGGTGTCAACTTTGTGGACATCATTCCGCTCATCCAGGACAAGGAACTTTTCCGTCACGTGGTGGATGACCTTATGGATATGTGCGAGACTCCCAACATTGCCGCCCCCGAGGCCCGCGGTTTTCTCTTCGCCACCCCTATGCTCTATACCCAGAAGGTGGAGAATGTGATTACCCTGCGTAAAAAAGGCAAGCTGCCCTTCTCCGAGGGAGACCTGATGCAGGTGGAGATTATGAAAGAGTACGGTCCGGACCATATTTATTTCCGTCGCTCGGACATTGCCGCCTCCAAACCCAATGGAGACACCATCGAAATTACTTTCTTCGACGATATTCTGGCCACCGGCGGCACCTCTTGGGGTATTGCCGATAAGCTGAATTCAATGACGGTAGAGAAGGACGGCAAGGAGTACAAGGTCAAAGTGAAGGACTTTGTGTTCCTGGTAGAGATTGACGACTTGCCCGGCCGCGAGCGCCTGGAAGGCATCGCTCCCGTGAAGTCCCTGATTCACGTGACAGAAGGCTAGTTGGAGCTCTTGTAGTCAAACTGGCTGTCGTGCCAGGTCCAGGAGTGAAGGACCTCGCCGCTGCGGATAGAGAGAACCTGCCGGAAGACCCGGATCTCTTTTCCTTCGGCCTTGATTTCTCCAATGGGACGCCAGGTCCCGGCGGAACAAGTATAGATTTTTGCCCAGACGGAGGTACCGTTCCTCCGGGCCACTACCAGTTCGGGAGCCTTGTCTCCCGTGAAATCGTGGATACCTATGAGCGTATCTCCACTGCCGCTTTCCAGAAGCGTGTCTCCAACGCGGACGGAGCCTGCGGAGAGCTGGGCCCGGACCGGAGAACCACCCACGGAGAAGTCCAGGGTGCCGGATTCGCCATAAAAGTAGCTGTCCAGGCCAAAGACAAAACTGCCGGCGGCATTATCCGAATAAGTTCGGGTTTGGGCGCCGGAGAGCGGTCCCAGAACGAGCAAAAATAGCAGAAGAAGTTTACGCATACAATTGCAAATATAAGAAGAATAACCTTAAAACACTGAGATATGTCCTTTGTAGATGAAAGAATTGCGATGGAAGGCCTCACTTTTGACGACGTCCTTCTTATCCCGGCCTATTCGGAGGTCCTCCCGCGCGAGGTAGACCTTCACACGCGTTTTTCCCGCAACATTGCCCTCAACATCCCCATCGTTTCGGCCGCGATGGATACGGTGACCGAGGCCCCTATGGCCATTGCCCTGGCCCGGGAAGGCGGAATAGGTGTCATCCACAAGAATATGAGCATTGCAGCCCAGGCCGGCGAGGTCCGCAAGGTCAAGCGCTCCGAAAACGGAATGATCAGCGACCCTGTGACCATCTGCCAGGACCAGACCGTGGGAGATGCCCTGCGTCTGATGAAGGAAAACCACATTGGCGGTATTCCCGTGACGGACGGCACCCGCAAGCTCGTGGGCATAGTCACCAACCGTGACGTCCGCTTCCAGCAGGATCTTTCCGTGTCCATCAAGGATGTGATGACGGCCGAAGGTCTCATAGCCATCCCCGCCACCAAGACCGACCGCGACTATGTGAGGTCCGTGCTGCAGGCACATAAGGTGGAGAAACTTCCCGTGGTAGATGCCAACGGCAATATCGTGGGCCTCATTACCTATAAGGACCTGATGCAGGAGCGCCGCTACCCGGCCGCCTGCAAGGATGCCCAGGGCCGCCTCCGCGTGGCTGCCGGCATTGGCATCACCCCCGATGCCCTGGACCGCATTGCCGCCCTCAAGGCCGAAGGCGTAGACGCCGTTGTTCTGGATTCGGCCCACGGTCACAGCAAGGGTGTGATTGACCTCCTCAAGAAAGTGAAAGCCACCTATCCCGACCTGGATGTGGTGGTGGGTAACGTGGCCACCGAGGAAGGCGCCCGCGACCTGGTGAAGGCCGGCGCAGACGGCGTGAAGGTGGGTATCGGCCCCGGTTCCATCTGCACCACCCGTATCGTGGCCGGTG
>JAEEGK010003961.1_pt1 | contig 36548 bp, 24 predicted proteins | sample 8958771 | NCBI WGS metagenome assembly JAEEGK01 (sample SAMN16246547, study PRJNA631951) | gut metagenome | biome: gut microbiome; feature: rumen; material: SC-attached | host: Bos | place: Iran: Karaj | collected 2018-10 | reverse complement strand
ACCAATCTTTGAAGAAACCTTAGAACCACCCATGATGGCAACGAAAGGACGCTTGATGTTGCTGAGCACATTGTCAACAGCCTGAACCTCCTTCTCCATCAGCAGACCCAGCATCTTGTTGTCAGCGTCGAAGTAGTCGGCGATAACAGCGGTAGAAGCGTGCTTGCGGTGAGCAGTACCGAAGGCGTCCATCACGTAGCAGTCAGCGTAAGAAGCAAGCGTCTTAGCGAACTCCTTCTGAGAAACCTTCAGAGCCTTCTTAGCCTCGTCGAACTCGGGAGTACCCTTCTCCAGACCTACGGGCTTGCCCTCTTCCTCAGGATAGAAACGCAGGTTCTCGAGCAGCAGAGCCTCACCCATCTTCAGAGCCTTAGCGGCATCCTGAGCCTTGGCGCAGTCGGGAGCGAAAGCAACGGGAACGCCCAGAGCCTTCTCTACAGCCTCACGAATCTGACCCAGTGACTTCTTAGCGTCAACCTTACCCTTGGGCTTACCCATGTGTGACATGATGATGACAGCACCACCATCGTTCAGAATCTTCTTCAGGGTGGGCAGAGCACCACGGATACGGGTGTCGTCAGTAATCTTACCATTCTCGTCCAGGGGTACGTTGAAGTCTACACGTACGATTGCCTTCTTACCGGCAAAGTTGAATTCGTTGATTGTCATAATGCTTTTGTATAATTAAAAGTTACTTCTTGCAAAACTTTTGCAAAGTTACAATATTTAATTGATAATTGATAATGGATAATTGATAATTTAAGAGTTTTTTACGAACCAATTTAAATAATGTAAGGCTGAGTTTGCAAAACTCATAAAAAAGGACTAACTTTGCACGCCAAAACAGAATAAACGAATAAATAAAATGGATCCAATCAAGAATATTCCCGTATTGCTTTTGACGGGTTATCTGGGCAGTGGAAAGACTACATTGCTGAATCGCATCCTGAAGAATCAGGAGGGTATTAAGTTTGCTGTGATTGTCAATGATATCGGCGAGGTGAACATTGATGCCGACTTGATAGAGAAGGGTGGAGTAGTAGGTCAGAAGGACGACTCGCTGGTTGCTCTGCAGAACGGTTGTATCTGTTGTACTTTGAAGATGGACTTGGTAGAGCAGTTGCGCGACATTACCCGTATGCACCGCTTCGACTATATTGTTATCGAGGCCAGTGGCATCTGCGAGCCTGCGCCTATCGCCCAGACCATTTGCAGCATTCCTACGCTTGGACCAGAATACATCAAGGATGGCTATGTCCAGCTCGACTGCATCGTTACGGTAGTTGATGCCCTACGTATGCGTGATGAGTTCAAGAATGGCAACGATTTGTTGCGCAAACACATCGACGAGGAGGATATTGAGAATCTGGTTATCCAGCAGATAGAGTTCTGCAACATGATTCTGCTGAACAAGGCTTCTGAGGTTTCGAAGGATGAACTGGCTGAAGTCAGGCAGATTATCCGTGCCATCCAGCCCAAGGCCGAAATCATTGAGTGCGACTATGGCAATGTAGAGCTGAACAAGATTCTGCATACGGAGAAGTTTAACTTCGACGAAGTAGCTACCTCAGCCACTTGGATTCATGAATTGGAGCATGATCACGATGATGACGACGATGATGATGACGACCACGAACACCACCATCATCATCACGACGATGAGGGCGAAGCTGAGGAATATGGTATCGGTACGTTTGTTTATTACGCCCGCCGCCCGCTGAACCTTGGATTGTTCGACGAGTTCGTGGCTCGCAAGTGGCCTAAGAGCATCATCCGTGCCAAGGGCATTTGTTATTTCAAGGGCGAGGAAGATGTCTGCTATCTTTTCGAGCAGGCTGGTCGTCAGGTGTCATTGACCAATGCGGGTCAGTGGTATGCCACCATGCCGAAGGACGAGCTAGACATGATGATAGCCCAGAACGACCAGCTGCGTCGCGACTGGGACGACCAGTACGGCGACCGTATGCAGAAACTGGTGTTCATAGGCCAGCACTTAGACAAAGAGCAGATTACCAAGGACCTGGATTTCTGTCTGGCCTGAAAAAAAACAGAACGGGTGTGTCATAACACTTGAAAGTTCCAGACAAATCCTCAAAAGAAGAGCCCTGAAAACCGTTGCTGGCTTTCAGGGCTCTTCCTTTTGATAATTGTCGCTGCTCGCGATAATGTTACTTCATGTACTTGTTGATAGCATCGACGATGACTTTCTTGGTCTGCGGGGTGTAATAGCCTGAGTTGAGGAAGAAGTCATTATGCACGGCTATGGGGTCGATGACCATCACAGTCTTCGGATTCTGACTGATGGCTGTTTCGTCTGGGCGTCCGCCAGTCCACGGGTCGTTGTAGGCATAGACGAAGACGATGTTCTGTGTCGACTCTGTGGCTACCCACTGGCGGAAATTGCGCATGAGGGCGCCTTCGTCCTGGCGGAAGATGCCGCTAAACTGATGCTGCACGGAGAAGATTTCGTTGACATCGCGCACCTGAGTCGGGGTCAGGAATGTGCCGTCGACGTGCAGGAAAGCATTTTCGGAAGCTCCCAGCTCTTTGAATGCCTGGATAGTGTAGGGATAGCTATTATTACCACGCAAGTCGTTGATGTATTTCCAGAATCGTGCGTACTTGTCGTTCAGCACGCTCAGCACGTCCAGCGCGCTTCTGGTCTCTGTTTCCTCAGTATCATCAACATTAGCACCATTCAGGACTTTCAGCGAGTCAAACAGGATTTCGTTGTCCATGGTGATGAAGGTGAGCAGGTTACCCAGCTCTTCCTTGTCGGTGATGGCCTTGGCAGGGTCGGGCACCAGTTTAACCCACAGGGGGAACTGTACGTAGGAGAACTTGGAGAACAGGTTGTCGAGGAATGTGGAAATGGTCAGGGCAGTGATGTCTTTCTCCAGGTCGCCTGTGCTCATGGGGCTATGCTGGTTGTACTGGTCCAATATCTTGCGATAGCTGGTGGCGTTTGATGCGAGGATGTATTTGTTGCAGGCATCGCGCAATGTCTTGTTGGTGCAGATATAATAGGGAATGTCGTGCAGCCGCTGGCAGGCAATAGCCTCGGGGGATCCGGCGGCATAGCCCGTGCCGGACACTTGGTCCTGATAGTTGCCAATGCGGGTGTCCATACACGTGAAGGTGCCGTCGGCAGCGGTGCTGCCAGGCAGGAAGGGCGCACAGAAGGGCACGAAGAGGTCGATGTCGTTCCATCCGTTCTGGTCGCTGTAGTAGGCATAGAGGGCAGAGGTGATGCCGTCCTTGCTGGTGCCGGTGCTGGCCCACTTGCCGGTTTTGAAGAGGTTTTTCTTCAGCATCTGCACGATGGCGTGCAGGTCGTAGGCCTCCTGCTCGGCGTTGAAGTAGGTGTAGCCTGGGTTGTCGGCCGGCTCGGGCAGCGAGTTGCCGAAGTAGCGGTGCTCCACGTTCACCTGGTTGGCTCCCAGGTGTGTGGAGAGATCGTCGCGATAGAATTTGCTGATGTCGTAAATAGTGTAGCCGTGGGTGTGGAGCACCACGTCCTTGTCGTAACCCTTGAAGCTGATGGCCACCTGCTGGTCAAAGGTGCCGGCATCGGGGTTCGCGTGGTTGATGGGCTGGCGGAAGTAGAAATAGTAGACGGTTTCCTCGCCCGACGAGGTGGTCTCCGCCACTACGTCGCGCACTCCGTCGATGGCTTTCAGGGCCTCGATGAAGTCATCAGTGGTCTTCTCCTGCTCGGCAGGCTTGACGATTTCGTCCATGGTGTTGTCTTTGGTGCAGCCTGTGAGCATGATGCCAGCCAGGAGCAAGACTCCCATGAGGCTGTGTATGTTTATTGTTTTCATACTGTATGTCATGTATAAATTGCTGTTTGTTACTGTTTACTGTTAATTTCCCGTCCGGATGAACTGCAGGGCACGGTCTATCTGCGTGTCGTTGCCGTTGGTTTTATACTCATCGGGGTCGAAGGCCACCTCGATGTTGGGTGTCACGCCGATGCCTTCGAGGGGTTTCTTGTCCATGTTGAGGATACACTCCGTAGGCATGTAGACATAGACGGGGGTAGTGCCTTTCACGCCGATGTGGCCCGAGTAGTTGTCTGAGTTGCTGCTGTTGCCGGTCAGTCCGCACAGTCCGCCGAAGGTCTTCCGGCCGATGACGGTGCCGTTCTCAAGTTGTTGCGCGCTGAGCGATGTCATTTCCGCCATGCTGACAGACGCGGCATTGGCCAGCACGACGATGGGGCAGTCGTTGATGATTTCGTGCGGCTCATCCATCGTGAACATATACTTGGGCGTTAACGGCGAGTAGTCGTAGCGGCCCACACCGCGCTTGTAGCGTGACCAGCCGTATTGCAGTCCGCCCGACGGGATCAGTGCGCCGAGCACATAGTTGGCATCGTTCATGTATCCGCCGGGATTGCTGCGCACGTCGATGACGACACCTTTGAGGCGTCCGCTCTTATGGAGGTCCTGGATGGTGTCGAACCATGCCTGCCATACCCTTACGACATGCTGCCGGATTTCACTGTTATGGTTGTTGCCGCCCAGCTCTTCGTTGAACATATCGTCTTCGAGGTAGACGGAGAGTGAGAACTCGCTGATTTGCAGATAGACGATGTCGTCGTTGGTCTGTGCAAACTCGAGTTTGATGCCGTTGTCTGCAAAGCGGGGGTCAATCTGCTCCAGGAATGGCACGTTCAGGTAGCTGTACTGCTGTACGAGCGAGTTGAAGTTGCCCAGCCACCCCTCGTCAATCGGCTGGCTGACGAGTTTTTCCATCGCTTTGCTGAGTTTGCTGAGGCCCTCATACTGGATGACCTCGCTCTCGGTGAGGCTGCTCTTGGCCTCAAGCTCCGCCATGCAGGTGCGCACCCATTGGAAGCCGATGCCGGGCTTCGCCAACATGTTGCGCAGCTGACCAGCCACGGTGGCGTCGTAGCTCATGTATCGCTTCAGCAGGTTGTTCAGATAGTATTCGTATATAGAGGGTCGGAATCCTTTGAGTTCCTCGGCATCGGCGCGTTTGCCGTTACGACCTTCACTCGGCGACACGATGATAGAATTATTGGTCTGATGGTTCACAAACTCTACATACATGTGACCGTCGTGCAGCGGGGCAACCATCTCGGTCATCAGGGCCTTGAGCGCCGCGTCGGTCACCTTGGTGTCGGGCTTGTCGAGGGCCTCGAACTTCGGCAGATACTCGTCGTAGACGGCATCCCAGTCCAGCCCGTTCTCTTCCTCATAGTCCCAGAGGGTGTAGTTTTGGTTCATGGCGTTCCAGAATACACGGAACTTGCCGGCATAACTTTGCTGGGCCTCTCTGAACGACAGATTGTCGGCGTAGGCATAGTTCACCAGCGTGTCAGCATCCTTGTGGCACGCGCTGACGGCCAGTGTCAGGAGCAACGCTCCTATTATCTTGATGTTATTCTTCATTGTTATGTATATAAATAGGTGTCTTCCGTCGGAAGCATATTTTTCACTGTTCACTGTTAACTATTCCCTTTTAGAAGCAGTACCACACGCCGGCCTGCACAGCCAGGGTCGAATTGTAGCGCGGGTCGCTGACGTGCTGATAGTCCTTCTGAGTGCTCACGCAGCTGTAGTAGTAGCGCAATTCCACCTGTGCAGCCCAATGGCGGTGGAACCGGTACTCCAGACCCATGCCGGCCAGCAGACCGAAGTCGAAGCGCTGGTCTCGCTGGCTGTTGAACTCGATGTCCTCGCTGAAGTTGTACTGTCGAGAGCTGAAGCTGTTGGTGTCGAAACCCTCGCGGCCGCTGTTCAGCCAATGGCCGAAGTAAATACCGGTGTTGCAGAATCCGCGAAGCTTATTGCCGCCGAAGCTGAACGTCGTCATCACGGGCAACTGCAGGTAGTTGTTGGTGTAGTCGTAGCACATCGACTTCTGCAACTTGCGCGTGTGGCGGTAGTTCTTCTGCGTCCAGTCGAGCTCGGCGCGGATGCCTAACCAGTTGTTGAAGTCATACTGTCCCATGACGCCGAGGGTCACGCCCCAGCGGTCTTCAAAGGAGTAGTCCGTCTGATAGTGTTTGTCGATGATGAAGTGGTTGTAGTCAGCACCACCGTTGACACCCACTCGCCACTGTGCAAAGGCCAGTGTGGGCAGCATGAGTGTCAGCATTGTTAAAAGTTTTTTCATTTTTTTTCTTTGTTGTTGTTTAATTTTGACACGGCAAAGGTAAGCAGAAAATCTATAAAATCGTTGCCTTTGGCAGGCTTTTTTATTTTTTTCCACATTTACAAGATGTAAATCAAGCCTTTCCCTTACAGCCGGATGTGGTATTTCGCTCCGACAGTCAGCCACAGGCCTGGCTGTCGGACGTTGCCGTAGTCTACATAGCGGTGGCAGGTCAGGTTGTTGCCTGCTATATATAGAGAATAGGTGTCGGCATCCCACGCCAGTCGAGCGTCGACCACACTGTAGGGGTGGTAGGGCTTTATTTGGCCGTCGGTGTCGGTATAGGAGCCCATGCGGTCCTGCCAGCGATAGTTGACGGTCAGGTTCAGCCGTTCGGCGATGTGCATCTGCAACTGGGCCGTCAGTTTGTGGCGCAGATACTCCAGCGAGTATTGCGACTGCAAGTAGTCTGCCTCTTGTTTTTGCTGGTGCAGGTGGCAGTAAGCCAGTTGAAACATGAAACCTGAAACTTGATACTGGGCTGTTGCTTCCTGTCCGAGGGTGTTCACCCGGGTGTGGTTGACGCTTTGCCAGATAGGGTCTGTCTCGCGCGTGTCAAGTACCCAGTCAATCATGTTACGGGCATGATGGTGGAACAGCGAGGCTTTGGCGCTGAATGTGCGTGAGGTATAACGCACGCCACACTCTATGGCGCGCAACTCCTCGGGTTTCAGATGCTTGTCGGCCTTATGCCCACCCACGCTATAGTACAACTCTGTGAACGACGGCATACGCAAGGACTCGTTGTAGGAGGCATAGACCTTCCAGTGGTCGCCAATGCGCAGACTAGCATCAATGCCTGGATAGATGGTAAACGGCATCTCGCTCCATGTGTTCTTGATGGCGATGAAGCCAGCAGAGAGCGTGAAACGCTTCAAGAGGATGTTGTGCTCCAGGTGGAACGAGAGATTCGAGCGATTCAGCCCCATCTTATAGTGGCTGAACGGCTCGTTCAATGGCTCACCGAGGTTGGTACTGACAATGTCCTCGTTGCGAAACTCGGCACCGAAGGCGGTGCGCCCTAACTGCCAATCGAAATAGCTGTTCAGGTTTACGCCAAACACATCTGTGCGATGATGGTTGAAGGGCACCTTGTCCTCCAAACCGCGAATCAATTCAAAGCGGTCGTACGAGCGATTCCAATAAGTAGAAAGCTTAAAGTTGATAGTTGATAGTTGAGAGTTGGCCTGCAGGGCAGTGAAAAGTTTGGTGGTCTTCTCGTACTGCTCGTCATATTTCGCACTATAGAAGGTGTTGGAACCAAAACCCTTGGTGGTGAGACCTGCGTGCCAGGAGAGCTGAACTTGTTCGCCATTGTAGCCACCCTGATAGAAAGCCTTTGCTCCCTGATAGTCGCTATTCAAGTGGCCTGACGCTGAACGCTGATAGCCGTCGCTTCGTGTGTAGTTGGCTGAAAGGCTATGGCTGTTGATGCCCACACGGCCTGCCGTCGACAGATAGCCAAAGGAGCCTGCTTCTAAGCGCATGTTCAGACCCCTCCTGACCTCCCCTAACTTAGGGGAGGCATGTGTGGTCACGATGTTGATAGCTCCCACCAATGACGAGGTGCCAAACACACGTCCTGCTGGACCCTCCAGTACCTCTATGCGCTGGATATCGCTCAAGTCGCAGGGTAGGTCGAAGGTGTTGTGGCCTGTCTGTGGGTCACAGATGTTGATGCCATTCAACAGAATGGCTATCTGCTCCTGCGTTCCCCCTCGGATGCTGACGTCTGTCTGGGCTCCAATGGGTCCGCGCTGGCGCACATCCACGCCAACGGCCATCTTCAGCAAATCGTTAATACTTTGTACTGGCGCCGCCTGAATCTCGTCGCGCGACAGTACAGTGACCATTCTCGCTGCTTGCCCAAGTGCAAGCGGTGCGCGTGAGCCCGTCACCTCGACATCGTCGAGGGTGGCCTCCTTGTCTGGGGTGTTGGTGTCGGCATCGCCAATCACCGTCGTGCCGCCCACACTGAGGGTGTCAGTAGTGGTAACGGCTGCTGCGCGTAGGGTTGCTACGCTCAGCACGCCGATGGTGACGACACGTCCCAAACAGGCAAACAGGGCATACCCCTTCCGCGAGAAATGGCGGAAGCGGAGGGCCTTGCGCTGATTGAAAAGTGGTTTATACATATTATGTTAACTAAAAAACGCTGACAAAGGTACGAATAAGTGAGCACAATGCAAAACAAAAATCGTTTATTTTTCAATAATGGTTTTGTAGAAAACCAAGGCGATATCGGCATAGCAGTAGAGTGGGGTGCTATGTGTCTTGATAATATCTGTGTGGAAATGGCGTTGTGACTGCATGTTCAGGATTGCGTTCCAAGAATCTGTAAACGAACGGTTATAGGCTGTGGCGAGAAAACGAACCTGTGCTTCTTTCGGTAGTTTCAGAAGTTGCGGATGGCGTTGTTGTAAAAGTCTGATGAAGAGGGCAAGATAGCGACATTGTCCTTGTTCAGTACTGAGTCGCCTAATGCGACTTCTACGTACCTCATTGTTGTCTTGCAGGTTGAATACGAATCCGTATTCTTTCGATAGTGCAGACACGTTCCAAGCTGTTTCCACTTCTTCTGCAAACGAAGGCTTCATCTGGAAACGACCAATGGAGAAATTGGCACCCGCAATGCCCCGGCTGACGTATAACCCATTGACGGCAGCCTGTTCTATCTGGTCTTTCCACTTGCTGTAGCGGATGAGTTCCGGGAAAATGATAGCCTCGGCTATTTGACTATCGACATCAAAGAGGTCGAATTCCTTCTTCCATTCGCTGTGGTGTTCAATAACGTAATTGGCTGCAATGGCCCAATTGCTGCCGAACACCTTGGGGTAATTGACAGAAAAGGCTGTGGCACTGCTCATCACGAGCAATAACCACAGCATGATAGCATGTTTCACTTCTTGTATGTGCATTTCTGTATCTTGTTGCCGTCGAAGACAATCCACTCCAGACGGTCAGCGTTAGACGTAAAAGCAGCAGGAACGTAAGTTGTCATGCCGTGGACGATGAGTTCGCCCGACTTGCTGTACTCTACGGTACGCTTGCCACTGCGGCTCTTATAGGTTCCATAAGGAATATTTTCTTGATTGCCTCCCTTCTTCAGTCGTGCATCAGCCTCCTTATTGATGGTTTGAAGCTCGTCTTCGCCAATCTTGCGGAACTTGCCATTCTCAACGACGGCATATTCCTCTGTGTCTTCGTTATGGGCTAACAACGGCCATTTGCCTCCTGGTGTCTTGAAGTCGCTGACGCCACCGATGTGTCCACCGCACTCCCATGCACAGAACTCCCAGCCTTTTGGCAGCTCGTAAAGCGACGCTGTGCAGACAGGCGATGCCTTCAGCTTAGGCAACTCCTTATATGCCTTGTCAAGAAGGTTGCCCACCATGATAACGGCATTAAGATCCATACGTACTAAAGCGCACTCAGGCAGATCACCGCTTGCCACGACCTCACGCGACAAACTGGAGAATTTAGCAGCCATCTTTTTCACTTCAGATATCTGGCGCTCCAGCGAAGCACGGTATTCCTTGGCAGCTTCCAGACGATAGTTGTAGAGCAGCTTATCGGCATCGTCGTAGAGAGCGTCAATTTGACTGGCATCGTCAATAGCACATACATCATCGTACAATTTCTGCAGTTTTCCTTCATATTTCTTGGAAATACCAGTATAGCTATGCTGCTCCTCGCGTTCCATGAATTTTATGTAGTCCTGCATCAGTTTGCCAATCTTAGCCTCATAGCCGTTAAGAGCAGCAGTCATCTGTGTTGTCTGCTTGCTGAAGTTGCTGGCGTTCATAGCCATTTTCTGCATTTTCTGCATAAACTCAGGATGTTGGCGGATATAGGCTTCCTGCTCCTTCTCGCTCATTTTCTCGAAACGTTGCATCTCTGCCTGATCAACGTTGCCGCCGGTAATCTTCATCAATATCTTCTGACGGAGAGGCTCTTTCTTCGAGTCGGGCACATTCTCGTCATTCAGCATAGCCAATTCCTCTTTGGTCAGACCGAACAAATCCTGAATCTTGCGCTCCCATTTCTGACGAAGTGCTTCCATCTCAGCATCAGAACAGCCGTTGGCACCAGCCTGCAACTGCTCGGCACGAGCCAGCACGGCAGCAATTTTCTGGGTGTAGGCATCGCGCTCTTCCATGGTGCTGCTCGCCATCTTTTCTGCAGAGGGCAATGGGGGCAGTTCGTTCATCAAGGCCGTAGCCGATGACGATTTACTGGGTGTTATGACCCCATCCCATGTGATCGTTACAGTTTTACGCTTGGGGACAATATCACTGCCTTGCGCAACGGAAAGTTTCGAAGCATCAGCGGGTTCGTCATTGTCAGTCTGCTGTTCATCTTGAGAATCTTTACGATTTTCCTGATTCCCCAAAACAGCCTGCTGAGCTTTCTGCTTCAATTTCTTCAGGAAGCCCTGAGCATTGGCGTCTGCCGTGCTGAGCATCAGCAGTGCCGTCATCATCATGACAATCTTTTTCATAAGCATATACTATTTCTTGATAAATTCCACACGGCGGTTCTTGGCTCGTCCTGCCTCCGTCTTGTTGTCGGCAACGGGTTCGTGAGAGCCCTTACCTACAGCACGAAGATTGAAACCATCGACACCAAGTCCTTCTAATGCTTTTACGATTGCTTCTGCACGCTGCTGGGAAAGAGGGTCGTTAATCTTGTCTGATCCTTGATTATCCGTATGCCCTTGAACCTCGAAACGGACATTGGGGTTCTTCTTCATATAGTCGGCAACTTTCATGATTTCAATCATCGACTGCTGTTTCAGGGTCGCCTTTCCAGTGTCGAAGAGGATGTTGTTGGTGACAAACTTACCCGTCTCCTGAATGGCTTTCTCTACAGCAGACACATCCTGAGCATTACGGTCGTAGAGCGCAACGGCACCCTTGGCAATCACCACGTTGCGGATGAAGGTGAGATTCTTGTATTCGAAAGGAACCTGGAAACACATCCATGTAGGCTGGTTGACACGTGGCAGGTTCACCACACGCTTGTCATTGAAATACACCTTCAGGGCGCGTTTGTTGAACGACAGTGCTACATGGTTCCAGCCTTTCTTGAACGAGTATTCAAAAGCACCATCCTTGTTTCCATTGAACATATAGTCATGCTCATAGGTATTGCAAACACCATGCTTCAGTACGAAGGCTGTCAGGTCGCCCACATCGTGTCCCTCGCCTGGGAACTCGGAACGGTCTTTGGTAACAGCAAGAATCAGTTTGATGTCGTTAAGACCGACATCATCATTGCTGGGCCAATAGTAGAAGTCATACTCGATGGTAAATTCCTCCGGCAGATAGGCACCCTGCTCCTTGATGAGCGGCTGTATTTGTGCATTGTCCGTCGGATTGATAGCCTTCACGCCACCCAGGGTCTTGGTCTCTACCGTACCTTGAAACAAATCCCATTTGGATGGAAACTCACCCACCTGTTCAGCCGTCACATCGTCTTGGTACATGATAACGGAGCCACGCTTGAAATCGGAGGAGGTGGTGGCCTGTGGCTGTTCGTCAGAAGCACTCGCTGAACTGTCGTCAGCATCGTTGCGATTCTTCTTGGAACTTTTCTCTTTCTTCTTGCCGTCAAGCACGTCATCCATTACTTCATCGGTTTCGCGCTCTACTTTGTTTTCGATTTTGTCCTTCACTTTTTCTACGGCTTTGTCCTTTAGCTTCTTTAAAAAGCCTTGAGCGTTAGCGTCCATACTCATGGTAAGGAGCAGAGCAAGAGCAATAGTCCATTTTTTCATGTTCATAGTTCCTTAATAGTTTTTGTTAATAGTTTATTTTAAAAGCTTTCCCAAAATTAGGCATTTTAGGTCAATTTGTATTCTAAAATCCACCAAAATAATTGGAATATACCTGTTTTTCCACCCTTTTGGGTGGCGAGTTGGCGTATAAAATCATTCTTCCACCCAAACAGGTGGTGTGTTTGAAAAGAAATGTTTATCTTTGTAGTCGATATGAAGACAAAACTCCTGATTCTCTTTTTGATGGTCAGCTTTACAGCGATGGCCTATAATGATCATCGTAATGCCAAGGTTGATTCGCTCGAAGCATTGCTGAAGAGTAAGCATCCGCCTACGGGAGATGACTTATTGCGAGCCTATGACGAGCTGATGCGAGGGTGGTTGCCTATTGACGGACAGAAAGCGAGTTATTATGGAAAGAAGGCTTTAGCCCTGAGCTACGAGCGAAACGGACTGAGAATCAGACAGAATGTGCTTCGTCTGTTTGCTCAGATGTACTATGCCCGCGAGGATTTTGACGAAGCCATTCGACTGTTCAGTCAGGCTTTGGCAGTTGTAGATACAATGAAGCATGACAGCCGATACACACAGAAAGACATCGATGACGCCCGCTCATGTATCTATGGTGCTATCGGTAATGTTTACAACCTGCAGGACAAACACCACTTGGCTATTCATTACTATCAGATGGCACTTCCAATTTTCGAGAAATATAACTGGCTTGAGAGCCAGGCTGTCCTGTTTCACAATATCGGAGAACTGTATTACACGATGGGTAATGAGCAAGAAGCTGAGCAGAACTACCTGAAAGCGATTGAGAAAGGGACTGCTGCTCGTGATTCGCTGATGATTGCAATGGGACGCAAGGAACTTCTTCGTCTCTATGTAGGACAGGACGACTATTCAAAGGCATTACGGGTGGCTGAGCCTTGCTTTGCCTACTATCGGGCTCACAAAGCGGAGGAGGTAGAAGATTATCCCGTGGTTCTGGCTTCGCTGACACGCCTCCATTTGATGAAAGGGTATCAAGACATTGCCGCTGCCAAGAAATATGCAGAAGAAGCTCTCTTGTTGGTGGACAGCTTGGTTTTCGAGCACCAGAGCGATATCTTTGCAGCATGTAGCGAACTGGCTATGGCTGAGCATCAGTGGGAAAAGGCTCTTTTCTATGCACAACGAACCATCCATCCTGATTCACTGGCAACAAGTGCCGATGCAAGCTGCTATCGTCTTCTTGCTGAAATATACATGCAATTGGGACAGAAAGACAAAGCCAGACTGTATATTAATAAGATGTATGAGTTGATGTCGCGTTATTCTACAGACCACTATCAAAGCGGACTGTCACAGATGGAAGTGCTCTACGAAACGGAAAAGAAGGAGGCACAGATTGCATCTTTGGGCAAAGAGCGCACTTTATACCGATGGTTGCTGTTGGCAGCTTCAATTGCCATTGCCGCCTTCGTTGCAGGTGGTATTTTGATGGTTATTGTTCAACGTCGCAAAAAAGCACTGTTGGCAGCCAATGTCGCTTTGGAGACTGAGACTAGGGAGCGTCGTATCTTGGCTCAAGACCTGCACGACGGTATTGGTGGCATGCTGTCATTATTGCGACTGAAAATGGAAGACTATAAACGGCAAATCGGACAGCAGGGACAGCAAGAGGAAGTGCTGCCAATGATTGACAATATTCACACGGAGCTGCGCCGTACTGCTCACCACCTCATGCCGGAAGAACTCCTGAAGAACGGATTGGAATCTGCTTTGCGTGACTTTGCCGTTTCTGTTCCTGGTGCTCAGTTTCAAGCCATTGGCAATATTCAGCTGCCAAAAGACAAGGAACTCGTGTTATACCGTTGCGCCTATGAACTGGTGAACAATGTCCTCAAACATACGAATGCCAATCGTATAGACATTCAGTTGATGCAGGATGTTTCAGAGGTGATGCTGACAGTTAGCGACAACGGGCAGGGAATTCCTCTTACGCCTGATGCTTCGTCAGTTGCTGCTGATTCCGGAATGGGATTGCGTAATATCCGGGAACGTATCAGCTCCTGTCATGGTCGTGTTGATATAGCATCGGTCGTGGGGAAGGGGACAGACATTAACGTCATACTACCTCTATGAAAAAATATATTATAGACATTTATATTGTTGACGATCATCGTATGGTGTGTGAAGGCATTGCCAATATCATTAACCAGAGCGAAATCGGTCACGTCAGCTATAGCTTCAACACGTTGGAAACTTGTTGGCAGATGCTCGAGAAGCGGAGACCTGACATTCTGCTGCTCGATATATCGATGCCAGATGGCGACGGCATATCTTTCTGTCAGAAAATCCTTAAGCACTATCCTAAAGTTAAGGTTATAGCACTTACCATTCATGACGAATACTCCATGATACAGCGTATGATGACTTGTGGCGCACATGCCTACGTGCTCAAGAATTCATCGTCCGGCGAATTGTTGGATGCCATCTGTCATGTATGGCAGGGTCATGAATACGTTTCGTCTGCTGTTGCCGAAATACTGGATAAAGGTAAATTGTCAAGCGTCATACTCACGGAGGTCGAACAGAACATATTAAAAATGATATGCAGCGGTATGACCAATCCACAGATAGCTACCGAGCTGAGACTTAGTACAGAAACGATAAACTGGTATCGGAAACGGCTTCTTGCTAAATTTGGTGTCAACAATACCGTTAGCCTCGTCAGAATAGCGATGAACGAAAAGATTATCTGATTTCAGAAGTTCCGCTAGTTTTCATATAATAAAAGGCGCAAAAGAACCGTTTCCTTTTGCGCCTTTTATTATTTTTGATCACTTATTTTTGATCACTTTACAGCTTGAAGGCTTCTCCAATGACCTTGCGCTGATTGAAAAGTGTTTTGTACATAATGTGAATTAAATAAAGATATAGTCTGACTGATGACTAATAGTCAGCTTTCTTCTCGTATTCTTTGTTGTTGGCAAAGAACTTGATGACAACCTTAGGCTGATAGACATGCGAAAGACTGCCACAATCGATGGAGATGCTACCACCACTGGGTATATGGTCATTACTGAAATAACCGCTGGTGCCCCAAGAACCATTGTTGCCAACGATTTCTACGGAGCTCAGGGTGATGCTACTATGGTAGTTGTTGGTGATGACGACGGGACAGTTGGCAGTGACGAAGCCATCGCTCTTCTGATAGTCGCCCAATCCTCTGCTGATGAGGACCTTGTCGTAGGCATCATAGACCTTTAACTTACAGTAGTCATTATAGTCTTCCAAGTCGTAGTAGGAGCCGATAGACACATAGATGTTGGCAGAACCCTTGCCCACAGCCGTCACATTACCACTCTGGTCGACGGTAGCCACCTTCTCGTTGGAACTCTTCCATTCCATAGCCTTTGAGGTGTAGTTGGTGGCATGCAACTGGAACTGGGTACCCACCTCAACCTCTGTCTCGTTGACGTCGAGGGCGAGGTATCTGTGCTGATCAATCACGATAGACTGCTCTTTCTCGTCATTCTTCACGACGAGGGTTTCCTTGCGCAGGGGACCTTCGCCAGTAAAACGCTGAACGGTAATCTTGTGATAGTAGAGACCAGCCTCCTTGCGCTCCTGCTTGCCCACGCTAATCCATGAGGCCGTCTTCACAATCTTGTAGTTAGGCGTCAGCGTATGGACGGGAAGCATGAACTCTCCACCATCCTTGCCGAAAGTCTGTTTGGTGGTATGGCCATCGAACAACTGGATGGTAGGATTCGTCTTCTGTGTGACGACGATAGAGTCCTTGAGTTGCTTGTCGGTACCTCCTATCAGGTACACCACGTCCTTGCGTACCTCTTCGGTATAGTTCTCCTTCAGATACAGCTCTACGGTATATTTATTCTCTTCGTAAGACGAACGTTTAATAGAAACCTCCACCCACGATTTACCATTCTTATATTCGAAATCAACGTTGCTGGTCACGTTCACATCGATGCCCTGAGATTGATAGCCAGCCTCCACCTTCCGATTTTCGACGGACAACTGCTGCATCTCGTGTTGCTTGACAATGAAGCTATACCTTATCTGAGAGTCTTCGAAATTATTGCCATTGGGGTAGTAGAGCGTGACATAGGCCCTACGAGGCTTGAGACCCTTATTAACGCTACTCTTGAAGGTAACCTCACGCCCTTGTATGGTGGCAGACAACCATTTGGGAGCCGCACCAGTCTCCTCGTCTATCAGACGACACTTGATGTCAGTCAGCAGATTCGTCATGCGGAAGACTCTCTCCGTCTGGTCCCAGTTCAAATTCCAAGGGTTTTGTAAAATCTTGTCATCTTCGAACACGGTGTTATGATTCTGGACCACCAGGAACGAATCCTTGACAACCGATGGGTCGCTAATGGCCTTGCCATTCGAATAATAGAGCATAATCTTGGCCTTGCGGGAACCCGCTTCGCGATAAACAGAGGAGGTGAGTACCACTGAGTCGCCAGCAGCCTTTGCCGTCACCCAATTCACTTCTTTGCCAGTAACATGGTCGAAGGTCTTGGCAGAGATGTCCTTCATCTGTGTTTTCAACTTGAATACATGACGCGTCTCGTCATGCTTCAAATACACGGCATCAATCTTGATGTTGTCGAACACCGTGTTGTGCAACTGCGTCACAGTGAAGTTGGTCTTGATGGTGTTGGCATCAATGGTCTGCCCAGAGGGGTAGTAGAGTGTCACATGGGCACTGCGGTCGGACTTGTCCTTATGGACAGAAGCGGTGAGCACGATGGAGTCGCCAGCAGCACTGACCTTCAGCCAGGAAATATCCTCTTGGGTCTTGGCGTCTTTCACAATGGATCTGATGTTCTTCATCGTGGCCTTTCCAGGCAGTACAACCTTGAAGGCGGTACGCGTCTGGTCGTGATGGATGGTGGCATCAGGGATGTTAACACCATCAAACACCGTATTGTGTTGCTGGGTGACCTTGAAGCTATAGGAAATCGTTGTGGAGTCGATGACTTCACCATTGTTAGGCAGATACAGAATGACCTGTGCTGAACGCTCGCTCAAGGAACTGAGTTCGGTGGCTTTCACCGTGATAGAGTCACCAGCCACTGTTGCCGTACACCAAGAGGCGCGATTATGGGTATCGTTATCAATGACCTGCGCCTTGATGCCTTTCAGTTGGCGATCAGTCTTCACCACCTGCGCCTTTCCTTCGTAGGTCAGCATCACAGGGTCGATGGACAGACTGTCGAGTACGGGGTTCTGATGCTGGGTGACCAGGAACATGATTTTAGCAGTGAGGTCGTCGGAAGTATCGTCACTGGTCTTGGGCGTAATCTTCACGATAGCCTGACGAAGACCCTTGGACTTGTTTTCCTCAACCTTTACCGTCAGGGCGTCGCCTGCCAAACGAGCCGTACACCACTTTACCTCGCCACTGTCCATAGGCAGCACCTCTGTCTTTACATTACTCAGCGTGCGTGGCAACTCAATGATGGAGTCATGGCGCTCGTGGGTGAACAACAACTCTGAAATATCGATACCCTCAAACTTACTGCTCTTCTTCTGGGTGACGTAGAAGACCAGCGAACTGATGGTCTGGTCCACATTCTCATTGGAAGGGTCAATATAGAGTTTTACCTTGGCCTTGCGATCATTGATGGTTATGTTCTCTGTTAGCGTCAGGTATAAATGGTCCTTCTCGGGTCTGACTGTCAACCAGCGGCAGGTGTCGCCTGTCGTCACTTCTGTACAGGCGACGAGGACATCCGTCATGTAGGAACTGACATCAATGGTTCTTTTCAACTCGTCAGACTCAAACGTCTGGTCCTTGATACTGACTCCCTCAAAAGGAGAAGGATATTCGTGTTTGGGGGTACATGATAGGATGCACACCAACAAAAGCAATAGGCTAATAATCGTAGTATGTTTCTTCATCATAGTGGATTTATTTTTTGTTATTGCTAAAAGACAAAAGGTAGAGACGGGCGACGAGGGCACCACTGATGTTGTGCCAGACGCTGAAGATGGCACCAGGGATGGCTGCCATAGGGTAGGTGGCAAAGTGGAGCGTGGCCAGCGATGAGGCAAGGCCAGAGTTCTGCATACCCACCTCGATACTCAGCGCCCTGCGCTTGGGAGAACTGATGCGCAGCAGACGGCCAATGAGATAGCCAATGGCGAGACCTCCCATGTTGTGGAGCATGACAACGACAACAATGATGAGTCCGCCAACCATCAGACGATGGGCTGTGGCTGCGATGATGATGAGTACGATGGTGGCAATGGTCAGCGACGAGAGGGCAGGCATGAAGACCACCGCTTTCTCCGTCTGTTTGGGCCATAGGTGTTTGACGATGAGTCCTGCAACGATGGGCATGATGACTACCCACAAGATGCTGAGGAACATAGCCACTACATCGACATCGACCGTCTTGCCTGCCAACAGCCATACCAATAGGGGTGTCAGGATGGGTGCCAAAAGGGTAGAGACACCTGTCATGCCTACGCTTAGTGCCAGGTCGCCCTTGGCCAGATAGGTGATGACGTTCGATGCAGTACCACCAGGACAGCAGCCTACCAGCACCACACCAACAGTCAGTGCCTCGTCGAGGGCAAAAAGACGTGCCAACGACCAGGCCAGCAGGGGCATCACAGTAAACTGTGCCAGACAACCAATGAGGACATCTCGCGGGCGACTGAACACCACGCGGAAGTCATCGAAATGGAGTGTCATACCCATACCAAACATGATGATTCCCAACAGCGGATTGATGATGGTGGGCTTTACGTGATTGAAGGTATCAGGAAAGACCATTGCCACTACTGCTGCCAACAGCACCAGTAGGGCCATATAGTCGGAAATGAGTTTGCAGAGTCGTTTCATAATCTTTGAATTTATCATTCCTCATAGGGTGTCTGGTCGTCGATGCCTGCCAGCAAAAAAGCCTCGCGACGCTCTACACACGTGCCACACTTGCCACAATGCTTCTCGCCTCCCTTGTAGCACGACCACGTCTTAGAATAGTCGATGCCCAAGGCTTTTCCACGACGGGCAATGTCGGCCTTGGTAATGTTGGTGTAAGGCGAACGCAGATGAACATTGACGAAGGTGCCAGCACTGGCAGCCTGGTCGAAGGCGTTGACGAATTCTGGTCGGCAGTCAGGATAGATGGTGTGGTCGCCTCCGTGATTGGCCATCATGACGTATTTCAGGCCATTGCTCTCTGCGATCCCCACAGCAATGCTCAGCATGATGCCATTGCGGAAAGGCACCACGGTTGACTTCATATTGTCATCAGCATAATGACCCTCAGGAATCTCTTCGCCACCCTCCAACAACGAACTGACGAAATACTTGGTCATGAAGTCGAGGGGAATGGTGATATGCTTGATACCTAACTGTTTACAATGCCACTGGGCAAAGGGAATTTCCCGTTTGTTGTGCTTCGAACCGTAGTCGAAAGAGATGGCCAGGGCGATGCGCTCCTGTTCATCATATAATAAGGTGACACTATCTACGCCACCGCTTAATATCAATACTGAGTCCTTCATATTATCCAAATAATGCTCTAAGTGCTTCCTCAACCTTGCGGACGGGAACGAGTTCGATGTTAAACTTCTTGCGGTTGAGTCCGCTGAGGTTGTATTTCGGTATGATGATATGCTGGAAGCCCAACTTCTCTGCTTCGCTGATGCGCTGTTCGATGCGGGCTACGGGACGTACCTCGCCAGAGAGTCCCACCTCGCCAGCCATGCACCAGCCCTCTTCAATGGGGGTATCGACATTGCTGCTGAGTACGGCAGCAATGACGCTGAGGTCCATCGCCATATCCGTGACACGCAGGCCACCAGCAATATTCAGGAAGACATCCTTCTGCATCAGTTTGAAACCCACACGCTTCTCCAAGACTGCCAGCAGCATGTTCAGACGACGCTGGTCGAAACCCGTTGCTGAGCGCTGTGGTGTGCCATAGGCAGCAGACGATACCAGTGCCTGGGTCTCTACCAGGAAGGGGCGCACACCCTCGATGGCGCTACTGATAGCCACGCCAGAGAGTCCGTCGTGGTTGTCAGTGAGCAACAGTTCTGAGGGGTTGCTAACCTGACGCAAGCCCGTCTGCTGCATCTCGTAGATGCCCAATTCCGAGGTGGAACCAAAGCGGTTCTTGATGCTGCGCAAGATGCGGTACATATAGTGTTGGTCGCCCTCAAACTGGATGACGGTATCGACGATATGCTCCAGAATCTTGGGACCTGCCAGCGTGCCTTCTTTGGTGATATGACCAATCAGGATGACGGGTACACCACTGGTTTTGGCAAAGCGGAGTAGGGCTGAGGCACACTCACGAACCTGGGCAATAGAGCCAGCACTTGACTCTACATCTTCTGTGGAAATGGTCTGGATGGAGTCGATGACCACCACTTCTGGCTGTACTTCCTTGATGTGGTCGAAGATGGCCTCGAGGGAGTTTTCGCAAAGGATGAGGAAATTATCGTCGGTGGCAGAACCGCTGACTGCTAATCGCTCAGCGCGCATCTTCAACTGGTGGGCACTCTCCTCACCGCTGACGTAGAGCACTTTCTTGTCTGTCAGGGCGAGCATCGTCTGCAGGGATAGCGTTGACTTACCGATACCAGGTTCGCCACCCAACAGCACAATGCTGCCAGGCACCAGTCCACCACCCAATACGCGGTTCAGCTCAGCATCGTGCATGTCGATGCGTGGGTCATCGTGCGACGAGATGTCTTTCAGGCGCAACACCTTACCAGTTGCCAAGGCTGATGACTGTGCAGAAGTACCCTTGCTCAGTCCCTTCCTGGTCTCTCCTAACTTAGGGGAGGCACTGGCGACCTTGATTTCCTTGAACGTATTCCACTGGCCGCAGGCAGGACACTTGCCTATCCATTTTGCTGACTCCTGTCCGCAGTTGTCGCAGACATACATAATTTTATCCTTTGCCATAACGATTGCAAAATTACAAAATAATTATGAATTATGATTGCAACGCCACACTTTTTTATCAAAAAAAGAATTACGAATTACGAATTATTTCGTACCTTTGCAAGCAATATGAAGAAAATCATCCCCGTTATAGCCGTTTTGCTGCTGTTGGCAGCCTGCGGACAGTCGTATGAGGAGACAAAGCGCATCACGCGAGAACAGCGTCGTGAGGCTTGGCGTAAGGACTCGGCAGCACTGAAGATTGCCGTGATGCCTACGTTGGATTGTCTGCCCTTGTATGTGGCACAGTATTATGAACTCTTTGATACCTTGAATGGTGGTGTACGCCTGAAGTTCTACAATGCACAGATGGATTGTGATACTGCCATTCTGCGTGGCAGGGTAGAGGGTGCGTTCACTGACCTGGTGCGTGCCAAACGTATGGAAAAGCAAGGCCTGAAGATGCGTTATGTGGCTGCTACCAATGCCTATTGGCAACTGGTGACCAACCGCAATGCCCGTATTCATCAGGTGAAGCAGTTAGACGATAAGATGGTGGCAATGACACGCTACTCAGCAACAGACTTGTTGTCCGATTGTGCTCGTGACTCCGTGAAACTGGCCCCCAATCAGGTGTTCAAGGTGCAAATCAACGACCTGAACGTTCGCGTGCAGATGTTGCAGAACAATGAGATTGATGCCCTGTGGTTGCCTGAACCTCAGGCTACGCAGGCTCGTACGATGAAGAATCCGGTGATATTGGATTCTCGTGACGTGAAACTCCAGTTGGGTGTGCTTGCATTCCGTGAGTTGGAGATGCGTCGTCAGGCTCGTAGCAAGCAGTTAGAGCTGTTGATGCAAGCCTATAATCAGGCATGTGACTCTATTAGTAAGCACGGCATTGCCTATTATCGTGAGATACTCGTTGACCGCTATAAACTGAAGACGCAATTGGTTGACTCGATACCACAAGACATCCGTTATGTGCATGCCCGTGGTCCGCGTCAGCAGGATATTACCTATGTAGAACAGTGGTTCCAAAAGATTGATACGGTAAAGACCAAAGTGAACTATGGCAACAAATGAGAGTCTGAAGTTGGTCGATGACGCCTTGCAGACAGGTAACTGTGGCTGGGCTATCCGTTATATGGAGAACTATCTGGCAGCATGGCCAGAACAGCATACTTCCCAGAAACTGGCAGAGATTCGTGAGGACTATGATCGCATGGAAAACTACTGGCAGCAGGGTGGTGAAGACCAGCAGCGCGAAACACTCTATCAACGACTGTTGCAGCGGATGTATGTGCTCTATGCCAACGTCATGCACTACCACCGCATGAAGGCTTCTCCCTATCAGAACAGCCTTTATACCCGTGTGCGCCAAGCACAGCGTGACTGGTCACTGACAGCCATCCGTCAGGAGATGGAGGGTTTTGTCAGTAATGTTGCTATGCTTCAGTTGGAACCCGACAACAAACGTGGGGCCAAGAGTCAGGAACTCTATCGTGACCATCAGCAGCAGATGAACCAGTTGTTTGAATATGTGCTGACATCCCGTCAGTGGTCTGAGGGTGTGGGAAGTCAGTTTGTTGACATGCTGACATCACCGACGATAGACACTGTTGACCAGCAATTGCTGATAGCTGCTGTCTCCTTGTCGTTGCTCAACCAGTTTGATATGGCTAAGTTCCGCATGCTGACAGAAGTTTACCGACTGTCGCAGGATGAGGCTGTTCGCCAGCGTGCATTGGTAGGGTGGGCATTGTCCGTTTCAGATACCTATCAGAAGGTGTATCCTGAGCAGCGGGAACTGCTGACGGCACTGCTCGAGTCTGAACAGATTTGTCAGGAACTTACAGAGTTACAGATACAACTTATCTATTGTCTGAACGAGGAGAAAGACAGTCGCACCATCCGGAAGGAGATTATGCCCGATCTGTTGAAAAGCTCGTCGAAGATGATGACTAACGACATTGAAACGGAAGAGGAACGCTTGGAAGAAGTGCTCCACCCGGAAGTCTCTGAGGAGCGTATGGAGCACTTGGAGGCCTCGATGCGACGTGTGCAAGACATGCAGAAGGAAGGTGTCGATGTGTTCTATCATGGTTTCTCTCAGATTAAGCGCTATCCTTTCTTCTATGACATCAGCAACTGGCTGGTACCTTTCTTTATTCAGCATCCTGACATTGCGCAGTTTGTTGAGAATAACAATGATATCCGTTTCCTGAAAAAGGTGTTTGCCACCAATGCGTTCTGCAATAGCGACAAGTACTCGTTTGTCATTGCCTTCCAAGAGGTGATAGGTCGTCTGCCTCAACAGATGCGTGAGATGATGCAGCGTGGTGAGTATTCTGCAGAGGAATTGGGAGAGACTGTCGAACACTCGGCAGCCTATGAGCGTCGTTTATACCTGATGGATATCTACCGCTTCTTCCGCTTGTATCCTCATCGTGCAGAACTGGCGAATCCTTTCAATACCGATAATGACGAGATGGGAGGCTGTGATTTCTTCTCACGGACATTGTTGGGCGATACTCCTATAGAGCAATACAAGGTGCAGATAGTGCGACAGTTGAAGAAACACAAGATGAACCATGCAGCCCAGCGTTTGCTGCAGACTTTTGCGGAGTCTTGTCGTGACATGCAGTATTACCTGTGGACACGAGACTACGACCACGCCTTGCAACTTAATCCGAAACATGAACGGGCGCTGTTGGGTAAGGGACGTCAACTCTATGAACAAGGACTTTATGAGGAGGCGCTGACTTGGTTCGAACAACTGTCAACGTGTTATCCTGAGAAAGTAGGCAATCAGTTGTATGTCGCCATCTGTCTGGTGCAGTTGGAACGCTATGAGGAAGCCCTGAAACCACTGTATCGACTGAATTACGAACAGCCGGAAAACGATGCTGTGAACCGTGTATTGGCGTGGACGCTGACTTGTCAAGGCAAACTGGAACAGGCGACTAACATCTATGAACAGTTGATAGGTCGTGAGCAACAGAAAGATGATGACCTAAAGAATTATGGCTACTGTCTGTGGCTGCAAGGACAAGTGAGTCGTGCGTCAGAACTTTTCCATCAATACTGCCAACGATACCAACAGAATACAACCCTTCAGAGCGATTTCTTTGATACTGAATGGTTGAAGAAGCGTGGCATTACCACGGTGGAAATCAATATGATGTTATCGTTGCTTTAGAGGAACGGCTGTAGCAGGTGGGCAAACCATCCACGGAACTTCTCCCAACCGGTTCGGATCTCGTTCCATGACTCTTCCGTCAGTTGGAAGCTTTGCTGTTTGTCGCGCCAGAACATATCATCAAGTTCACGGGTGGTGCGCTTGTCAACGATGACGGCATTCTCCTCAAAGTCGCATTTCAAACTGCGCGCATCCAGATTGGTGCTGCCAACGGTGCAATACTGTCCGTCAACCATCATAATCTTGGAGTGGTGGAAGCCAGGCATATAGAGCCAGACAATAGCACCACGCTTCATCAGTTTGTGGGCCTGATAGAGAGCGCAGTCGGGTGTCAAAGGAATATCGCTCTTTGCAGACAGCATAATCTCTACCTTTACACCACGTCGGATAGCTCGTGTCAGGGCTTTGGTAACAGAGGGTATCAGCGTGAAGTAAGGATTGATGATGTGTATGGAGTCCTCAGCCTGATCGATGGCGTTGATATAGAAGGTACGCATAATCTTAGGTGTCACACCTGGTTCGCGATTGATGATACCCACCATCTTGTTGCCACGTGTGCTGGTGGTGTCTGGCTTCAGTCCTTCAAAGTGTGTCAGCGTACCACCGTTATAGTACTTCATGCCTCCGATGTTCTGTCCTGTCGTACGATTCCATATTCTGAGGAAGATGCTTTGCAACTCGTTGACGACATCACCTTCCAGACGACAATGCATATCGCGCCATTCGCCTACCTGTTCCGTACCTTTTATATAATAGTCGGCAACATTCATACCTCCCGTATAGGCAATCTTGCCATCGATGACAACAATCTTGCGGTGGTCACGACCATAGATATGGTTCACCCACGGGAAACGGATGGGACTGTACTCCACAATCTCTATGCCAGCCTCGCGCAGGGGTTTCAGATGACGTTTCTTCAGGGGTTGGTTGTTGGAGTCGTTGCCGAATCCGTCAAACATGGCACGTACCTCGACACCCTCCTTGCACTTCTCGCGAAGTATGTCGAAAAGCAGGAATGCTATCGAGTCGTTGCGGAAGTTGAAATACTCCAGATGAATACTGCTCTTGGCTTGGCGAATAGCTTGGAACATATCGTCAAACTTCTCCTGACCCGACAATAGCAGGGTAACGCTGTTGTTATCCGTAAAGCGGATGCCGTTTTGGCGTAGGGTATAGACTATGACAGAGTCGCTAATCTGTGCAGAGCAGGTCAGGCTCATTGCAATGGCAAATGTTGCCAGAATGTGTCGAAGTGTCATGAGCGTGTATTCTTTAGTCGGTACTCCAATGGAGTCATACCATACTTGTCCTTGAAGATATTGCTGAAGTTCTCAGCAGTCTTGAGACCAACATTGATGGCCAACTCACTCAGGTTGATATTGGTGGTGACAAGTAGCGTGCAAGCATGCTTCAGACGTATCTCACGAACCACCTCGGCAGGTGTCTTGGTAGTGATGGCACGTATCTTGTGGAAGAAAGGTACACGTCCCATACCCATTGCTGCTGCCATATCCTCCAGACTGATTTGTCCACGACTCATATTCTGCAGTACGAACTGCTCAACGTTGCGCATCAGCTGCTGATCCATGATGTTATTCATAGAGTAGTCGCCAATGGTGTTGCCATCGTAGTACTTAGCCAGCATGTTGGGCTGCTCAGGAGTAACTATCGTCTCAGGTGCTTCCTGTTCTTCCTGGATTTCTGGAGTCTCTGAAGGTTCGACACTATCGGAGATACTTCCCTTGGTATAGTTCTCGAAACTCATGGTGGCAGTAGTCATACTGGCGTTCTGTCCTTCCAGCATACGTGTCTCCTTACCCTCGATGACGTTCTGGTTAATCTCAATGGGTGCCAATCCCATTACCTTGTTGAAGCGCATGACAGCCTCCTGTACGTTGAATGGCTTAGCCAGATAGTCATCAGCAGCCAGCGTGATGTTCTGGTCATTCATCGTATCCTGGTTCAATACCGTGTCGGTCATCAGCACAAACTTCGTCTTGTTTCTGCTTTGGCTTGACTTGAACTGGTTGCAGAGTTCACTACCTGTAATGCTGTCGCCCATATTTTGCTTGCAGACAACGAGGTCAGCCTTCAATGTGTCAATATCGGGGAGTGCATCCTTGATATTGTCATAGACGTGGAAGTCATAGATCTCACACAAATGGGCCTTCATGAACTGCAGGAATTCACGGTTGTTGTCGATGAATACCACGCAGAACTTCTGAGTCTGTCCCTCGACGCGCAATGGCGTAATATCAAGTGCCAGCTGCTGTCCAGTGGTAACGGCCAATTCGATTTCACCCTCTTCATTCAGTTCCAGACGATCCTTGGCAGTAGACTCAGCCTTTTTCTCAGGATTCTCCAAGGTGCTTTGCATCTCAGAGATTCGCGTGATAACCTGCAACAGTTGGAAGTGTAGCGAGTTCAGCTGCTCACGACCTTCCAGTGACTGCTCCTTCATAGACATATCGCCAATGATAGTCGTCATGCGGGCCATGGGTTGACGAAGTTCGTCACTGGCAAGTTTGATTTCCTCGCGCTGGCGCTTCAGTTCCTCAATGACGGTACGGCGCTTCTTCCAAGCCTTCTTGTATTTCTTGATGCCAAAACGCCAGATGATGACGATAACTATCAGGACGATAACATAGAAGGTCAGCATCCACCACGACAACCACCAAGGACGGTCAACGTGTATTTCCAAGACACGCTCCTGATTGCTGACAGCACCTTCGGCACTGACGGCCTTGACGTGGAGCTTGTATTCGCCACTGCCCAGATGACGGAATCTGACACCGTGGAGTAGGGCATCACCGTTGCGCCAGTCATTGTCCAATCCTTCCATCCAGTACATGAACTGTAGGCGCTCGCCCTGATTGTAGTTACCAGCAGCAAACTTGATGGTGATGGTGCTTTGGCTGTTTTTCAGTTCTATCTTGTTACTCTCGTTGAGGGCCTGTGGCAGGATAATGTTGCCATCGTAGTTGACACCAGTCAGTATTTCCTGTTCGCCCACAAACAACTGGGTAAGCATGACACGAGGCAGTGAGGCCTGTTCGTCTTTGTTGGTATGGCGTACCCAGTTGACACCGTACAGTCCGCCAAACAACACCTCTCCATTCTTCTTGGTCAGGATAGAACCCATGTTGAACTCATTACTCTGCAGACCATCACTGATGCTGTAGTTGTAAAGACCATAGTTGAAGGTGCCGTCCTCATGGTTACGCTGTACAACAATACGGCTTATACCATTGCTGGTGGTAATCCAGATGCTATGGTTCTTGTCTTCTGCAATACCGCAAACAGAGTTGTTGCAGAGACCATCCTTTTCTGTCAACAGGCTCAGTTCGTCATTGACAGGATTCAGGATGTTGATACCCTCACGTGTGCCAATCCATAGTAGTCCTCTGGAGTCTTCGTAAACTTGTGTGATATAGTTGTTGGTAAACGACTCTACATTAGAGGAATTACCTGTTAGCACGGTCTTCTCGCGGTTCGACAGGTTAAGAATCACCAGACCTTCGGCAGTACCTATCAGCAGGCTATTGTTAGTTCCGTAGAACAGCGACGTGATGTTGTTGGTGTTGAGCATACCATTCTCCTTGGTATATGAAGAGAAGGTGTTCATTTTGGGGTTATACACCTGCAGACCGCCATTGGTTGCTATCCACAAGTTGCCGCTCTTATCACAACTGAGGGCATTGATGTGGTCGTCAATAACTGTCTTCATACTGTCGCGGGCAGCAGAATAGAAGGTGCTGTTACCATCCTTGATACGTGTCAGACCATTCTGCTTGGAACCCACCCAGAGACTACCGTCAGGAGTGGTCGTCATGCAGGTTACCTTATGGCTGGCCAATGGACCCTCATAGTCGATGATGCCCTTGTCACCTGTACCATACCAAATCTTACCGTCCTTGTCCTCAGCGATAGCGGTGATGTCACCATTCATCAGTGACTGGAACTTATAGATGTTGTCGCCGTAATATGCCAGACCAGATTTCTCCGTACCAATCCATAACAGGTCGGTATCGTCGATATACACACTCTGGATACCAATGACTTCTTGTGATGGCATCTGGGCTATGTTATTCACACTTCGTGGTGAAACAGACTCCATCTCCAGCGTATTCACATTGGCACGAATCAGTCCGCTACGGTCAGTACCTATCCAGATGTTACCCTTGCGGTCGCCAGCCATACCGTTGACGCTATGGTCGGTATTATTGCCTGTCATACCCAACTGGTCGCCAATAGTGGTGTTCCAAGTATTGGTGTTCTTGTTGTAGAGCATGAGGGTGCCCTGTCCATACAGCCAGATGTTATCCATCTGGTCGGCAAAGGCATTCAGCGTTGCTGATTTGCGTAAGTGTTGCTGCGCAATGTAGTCGTTCTTCCATACAGTATGTTGCTGACGCATGACATCGCAGCATACGATGCGACCATCCTCATAGACAATCAGTGCACCATCGCGACACTCGCTGATAGAGGTGATGACACCCTGGGGCACGCCATGGGCATCATCGGTATTGGGAAATTCAAAGAGCAACTGCTGTTGCATGTTATAGGCCACGACACCCTTGTTGGGAATAGATGCCCAGAAGTTCTTGTGTCTGTCAATATACACAACGTTGGGCGTTCCCTCTATACCCATGCGACCATAGACCTGCTTCATGTCGCGTTCGAAGTTCTCGCCCTGTGGGTGATAGACGCAGAATCCTGCTGCTGTTTCTATCCATAGGGTACCCTCCAAGGTCTCTTGGATGCTAATGATATAGCTGTCGGGCAGCGACGAGCCATCCTGTGAGTTACACTGGAAATTATGGAACGTATAGCCGTCATAGCGGTATAGGCCGGCAGGAGTTCCCAACCAGACGTAACCTCGTGAGTCCTTTAATATGCAGTTAATCTGACTGATAGTCAAGCCATTGTGGGCGTCAAGAGTCTTGAAAAGGTAGACTCCGGCTGCTGCCATTGGCAACGCCAGCATGAGAACTATGAGTAATCTTTTCAGTATCTTCATATACCTTATATTATAATACGCACGCGTAGCGATCGACAATACCCATGAGGTGGTTGTCGCTGTCCACTACCAGCACGTTATGTATTTTATGTTTGTTCATTATCTTCTGGATATCTGATATCTTTGCCTGCGGACCAACCGTTTTGGGTGTGCGGGTCATGATGTCTTCTACCTTGTGGTTGAAGAACTCAGCCTGCCACTTCTCCATAGCGCGACGGATGTCTCCGTCTGTAATGAGTCCTGCTATCTTGCCATCTTCGATGGCTACACCCAGTCCCAGCTTACCCTTGCTGACGTTGATGATAGCCTTGCCCAGATGCATGTCGGCAGACAGTACGGGCAGGTTCTCTGTAATCATCACATCCTGAGCGGTCGTCAACAGACGCTTTCCCAGTTCACCGCCTGGGTGGAACTGTGCGAAGTCTTGTGGACGGAAGTGGCGCTTCTCCATCAGTGCGATGGCCAGTGCGTCACCCATTGCCAGGGTGGCGGTGGTGCTACTGGTGGGTGCCAGGTTCAGTGGACAGGCTTCTTTCTCTACGCTGACATTCAGATGGCAGGTGGAGTATTTCGCCAACAGCGACTGTGGGTTGCCGCTCATGCCGATAATGGGTATCTGCATGTGCAGCACCATGGGGATGAAACGCAACAACTCGTCCGTCTGTCCTGAATTAGAGATAGCTACCACCACGTCTCCATGTGACATCACACCCAGGTCGCCATGATAGACGTCCAGTGGATTGATGAAGAACGATGGCGTTCCTGTCGAGGCCAGCGTTGCTGCAATCTTGGCACCAATGTGTCCACTCTTGCCCACACCAGTTACGATAACCTTGCCCTTGCAGTCCATAATCATATCTACTGCACGCTCAAAGTCTTCGTCCATCTTTGGTATCAGGTCGAGTATGGCCTGTGCCTCATCTTTCAGACATTGTATAGCAATCTCTCTTGTTGTCATTTCTATTTTTCGTTATTACGTTATCACGTTATTACGTTATAACAATAATTCTTTAATCAGCGCCTCAAGCTTATCCAGCTCTAGCATGTTGGCGGCATCGCTGAGACCTTGGTCTGGGGTGGGGTGCACCTCAAAGAACCATCCTGTTGCACCAAAGGCTTTAGCTGCCATTGCCATCTGGGGCACGAAGCGGCGGTCTCCGCCAGTCTTTCCGTCTGCACCACCTGGACGCTGAACGCTATGTGTGCAGTCCATGATGACGGTATCGGTAATCTCCAGCATATCGGGGATGTTGCGGAAGTCAACCACCAGATTGTTGTAGCCCATCATGTTGCCACGCTCCGTGAGCCATACTTCCTTGGCACCACCATCGCGGGCTTTCTCCACAGGGTACTTCATGTCGTGTCCACTCAGGAACTGGGCTTTCTTGATGTTTACCGTCTTGCCGGTCTTGGCAGCAGCCAGCAGCAGATCGGTCTGGCGACAGAGAAAGGCGGGAATCTGCAGCACATCACATACCTGTCCAGCAGGTTCTGCCTGCCAGGCTTCGTGGATGTCAGTCAGTATGCGCAGACCATATTTAGACTTCACATCGTTTAACATTTGCAGTCCTTTATCAATGCCAGGGCCTCGAAACGAATGCACCGAGGTGCGGTTCGCTTTGTCAAACGATGCCTTGAATATGATGTCAGTACCCAATTTCTTGTTGATTTCCACCAGTTTTGTAGCCACTGTGTCCAGCAACTCGGCGGATTCTATCACGCATGGGCCTGCAATAAACGTCTTTCTCATGCCTCTTGTGTTTACATAATACCTCGCAAAGGTACAAAGAAGTTACCAAAAATGCAAATTTTTTAGCACTTTTCCCCCTTTTTACTGATTTTAATCAATTTTTTTAGTTAAAAATGCGTTTTTTTAGGAAAATTTGATACACCGTATAGTTTTTTTGTTTAACTTTGCACCGTCAAAACGAAAAAAATCGTTAAGACAACTAAAAAAAAAGAAAGAAACGCATTTATTCATTAATCTATTAAAAATTAAAATTATGAAGAAGATTATGATGACTTTGGCTGCAGTCGCAGTAGCAGCTACAATGAACGCTCAGGGTTACGTTGGTGGTAACATCGGTTTCTCTAACAGCACAGACAAGACTTCTGCCGCTGCTGAGGTAACAAGCACTGGTTTCGCTATTGCTCCTGAGTTTGGTTACAAGCTGGACGACAAGATGGCTGTAGGTATCGCTCTTGGTTTTGGTTATACCAATAACAAGATTGAGAACACCACTACCAATCCTACTACTTCTGTAGAGTCTAAGGTTACTACTTTCAGCATTAAGCCTTACCTCCGTTATCAGTGCCTGACTGCTGGTAATTTCAACGTATTCGTTGATGGTGGTCTTAACTTTGCATCACAGTCTCAGAAGGATATGAAGGCTGCTATGGACTTCGGTTTGTTCGTATCTCCTGGTATCGCTTACAATGTTAGCGAGAAGTGGAGCATCGTTGCTCACCTGAACGATATGTTCACCTTCGGTTACAGCAAGAAGGCTATTCCTGACGTAGCTGGCGCTCCCGATGCTCCCTCTAGCATCAGCGCAGGTCTTTCTACCGGTGGTTTCAACCTCGGTTCACTGACCTTCGGTGTTTACTACAACTTCTAATTCAGAGAGTTTAGTTTAAGTAACAATAAAAATAAGGTGAGTCGCAAGGCTCACCTTATTTATTTTGTTATGATATTGCGTTTTAGAAAACGTATGCAATACCAAGCTGGAATACAGGACCGTTGAGCTTGATAACATCTACGCTTTGGGTGATTGTTTGTCCATATCCGCTGAAAGTATAGTCCTTACTCTTCTTAGCTGACTGATATTTAATGTCAAGGCTCAGCTTCAGATTGCTCTGAAGATAGTATTCAGCACCAGCACCGATGTTGAAACCTAATGCTGTCTCGTTTTCGTCAAGACCATGAGTGCCTACAAAAGTCAGACCTGCTAAAGGATAGATCTTGATGCCTTCAGCAACAGGGAACAGATACTGGAAGTTCAGGATGGCATCCCAGATACCTACTTCGTTCTTTTTGAACCAGTAGTTTCCATCAATCTCACCACGGATGTTCTCAACGAATTCATACTGGAAACGAGCGCCAAGACCCATTGGGCTGTAGCCGTCACCATAGCCTGCATAACCGAGGTGTGCACCTACTGCCATTGAACCTTCCTGTGCAAAAGCGCCAATACTCATCAGCATCATTGCTGCAATCATCATAAATTTCTTCATAGTTTTTAGTTTTAGAAATGAATAAAATAGTTTGACATTGCAAATATAAAGAATAATTTTGGTTCTGCAATGCATTTTTATTAAAAAAATGTCATTTTGCCCAATTTTCAGTTGTTTTATGAAAAAAAAGAGTCGCTATGCGCAAGCATAACGACTCATATAGCCCATTGCTAATAGCTAACTGCTAATAGCTAATTGCGAATATGCACATCCTGCTGTGGGAACGGAATCTCAATGTTGTTCTCGTTCAGGGTGTCGTAGATGGCGGTAAGCACCTGACTGGTGACGACACCACGCATCAGAGCCTCCGTCCAAACATAGAGCTTGAAGTTGACACTGCTGTCGCCCAACTCAGAGACGCGTGCAAAGACGTCTTTCGCTGGGTCTGTGCCATCCAGATGCAGGTCGTTGATGGTGTCTTCTATCAGTCGCTTCACCTGTGCTATATTCGAGCCGTAGGCCACGCCGAAGGGGATAATCTGCAGTACGTATTCGTGGTTGCGCGTCAGGTTCTTATAGTTCTTTGAGAACAGCTGGGCGTTCTGGAAGGTGATAACCTCACCCGTTAGTGCTTCTATCACCGTAGAAGTATAGTTGATGCTGGTGACGTGACCCGTTGTGTCGTCAATCTGTATCAGGTCACCTACCTTGATACGTCCTGTCATCAGCGAGATGCCGTAGTAGATATTCTCGATGATGTCTTTCGACGCGAAACCGATACCTGTTGACAAACCTCCGGTGATGACCAGCAACCACTGCATGGAGACGTTGAGGATACCCATAGAGATGAGGAACCACGAGCCCCAGACCATTACTTGCAGCACGTTCTTGCCCATGACCTCTCGGCTGGCAGCCGTCTCTGGGTCTTTGTTTTCGAAGTGCATACGCATCAGTTGCAGGATGGTGCGGTTCAGGTAACTGAAGAAGAACCACATCGTCACCACCATGGCCAGCGTCAGGATGCTCAGCTTCAGGTTCTTCAGGTCAACAAAGTAGTATTTGAAAGCTCTCCAGCAGAGGTCGCTGAGGTTGAAGACGTTAGCTGCCCAATAGACGCTGATCATCACTGAGCAGACACCCATCGTTGGCAGCAGCACCTCGTAGGCCAGATCGTAGGCCCACGTCTGAGTGATGGGACGGTCTTTGAAGCGGTGGCGCAGTCCATAGAGTTTCAGATACTGGCTGACGCAGGTGATGGTAAGGATACACGTCAACTGCATAATCCACCAGATGAGAATCTGTACGGCCAGCAGTGTGTAGCCCGACCACGAGCATCCCACGCTGATGAGGAATACCGTCAGCGAGATATAGGTGTAGAACATATCCCAGCGGGGCACGTTCTTGTTGTGGCGTCCTATCACGTTCCACTGCCACAGTGCACAGATGAGCAGGATGGGTGGGAAGATGATGTTGACCAGCTCGTTAGGTATCAAGATGATACGGATGGCGATGACCAGGAAACCTACGAAGAGTAGGGGTGTATAGATGCGGAAGGCGCTCTTAATTTGGTCGCCCGTTACGCGTAGCAATAGCGAGATGAGGATGACGCCTAGCAGCCATGCATACTCTACCAGCAGATTGGCTGCCATGATGAAGAAGTTCTGGTCGGTCAGTGCCAGCGTGATACCCAGGATGAGTGCGAAGGTAATCGTCGTCGTTGCCAGCGTGATGCAGGTACGCTTTTTTATGAATTCTGGTGTGCGGAACCGCTTGGGCACCACAAAGCGGATAACCAGGAAGTTGACCAGCGTGGCAATGATGGCATAGAAGATGGTAGAGATGAGCAGACCGAAAATCCAGCGGCTGTCCCATTGCGAATGGGCATTGGGCTGGTATTTCTTCTGTACCGTACGCTCCATAGCGCGCCAGTAGCGTGCCCAGCTCTTGATGATGGCGAAATAGCTGTCGCCACCGTTCTTGAAGATGTTGGTCTGTATGTCGCTATAGCGCTTGTTGGCATAGTCGTTCAGATTGCTCAGGCGCTTCTCCGTCAAGTCGTAGTAGCGGATATAGTCTTTCAGCGTGGCGCGGTTCTCCTCCAGCGAGTTGCGGATGTTGGTAGCCAGCGTCATGCAGACGTTGCGGTCGGTCTTGCCCTTGTCGTCCAGCAGGTTAACAGGCATCAGCTTCAGCGACGTGATGAGCGAGTCGTAGCGCGCTATCTCAGAGTCCGTCTTCTCCATGAACAGCTTAAAGGGCAGCTGCTGGCGACGGAAATCATGATACTGCTCGGTGGCCTCATGACAGGCGTAGGTTAGGTCGAAGACGTAGTCCAACTTCTGGGAATACAGCATCAGCGAGTTCTGGTTAGAGCGCTGCATGGTCTCCATCAGTCGCTGGCGCACCTGATCACTCTGCTTGCGGTTCATCTCTATCTGCTGCGACAGTTCACGATGGGCCGTCGTCAGCTCCGTACGCAGTATCTGCAGTGTCTGCTGCAGGTCTTTCTCTTTCAGCACCGCTTGTGCGCTCAGTGTGGTGAGCAGCACCAGCAAGATGGTCAATATTCTCTTCATGCTAGCCTTTTCTATAAATTTTTGTGCAAATTTAAAAAATAATTCCCAATAATGCGTTATGAATTATGATTTATTTTGTAATTTTGTGGCAAAATCAAAAATGAGAACCAATATGATACTAATTGCTGACAGCGGAAGCACCAAGACAGACTGGACGCTCCTGCACTCTACTAATCCTTTGTTGAAGAGCGAGGAAATCGCTACGTTCCGAACCCAGGGCATTACCCCCATCCACCAGACGGCAGGTGACATCCGCGACATCATCGAGCGCGAGTTGTTGCCCCAGTTGTCCAGTTTTCCCCGTGCCAAACTCATTGCGTCGGGTGTGCTGGAGAACCCGTTGCTGCAGAATCTGCACCTCTTTTTCTATGGCAGTGGCTGCACCCCGGCTCATGTTCCGATGATGGTTCAGTTGATGAACGAGGAGTTGTCGCCCAAGACCGTCGAGGTGCATAGCGACCTGATGGCTGCTGCCCGTGCACTGTGTGGTCACGAGGCCGGTATGGCGTGCATCCTTGGTACTGGTGCCAACAGTTGTCTGTATGATGGTGAGAACATTGTTCAGAATACTCCCGCCCTGGGCTATATCCTTGGCGACGAGGGCAGTGGCTCCGTCTTGGGCCGTCTGTTCCTGAACGCCATCTTCAAGAATCCTGCGCTGGCCGATGTCCGCGACGAGTTCCTGAAGGTCAACAAGTGGGAGCAGAAGGACATCATCCAGAAGGTCTATCGCGAGCCGATGGTCAATCGCTGGCTGGCCTCGCTGTCGCCATTCATCCTGGAGCATATCGCCAATCCTTATATCAAGCAGTTGGTGATTGATAACTTCCGCGACTTCTTCCGTAAGAATATCGTGCCCTACAATCGTCCCGATCTGCCCGTCCACTTCGTGGGTTCTATGGCTCACCACTATCTCGAGCAGCTGAAGGAGGCCGCTCAGGCTGAGGGCTTCACCGTTGGCAACATCCTGCAGAACCCCATCGAGGGTCTTGTCACTTATCACGGAACACCAGCACAGACATTATGAAGAAATTGTTATTCCTGGCCATTGTGGCCCTGTCGATGATAGCCTGCAACAAGCAGCAGACCGACGATAATCCGTTCATCCATGTCGTTGATGGTCATTTCATCCGCGATGGTAAACCTTATTATTATGTAGGCACTAATTTCTGGTATGGTGCCATTCTCGCCTCCGAGGGTCAGGGCGGCAATCGCGAGCGCCTGACTGTCGAACTCGACGCCATGAAGAAGATGGGCATCGACAATCTGCGCATCCTCGTGGGTGCCGATGGTGAGCGTGGCGTGAAGACCAAGGTGGAGCCTACGCTGCAGGTGGAACCAGGTGTCTATAACGACACCATCCTGGCGGGTCTCGACTACCTGCTCATGGAGATGGGCAAGCGCCACATGGTGGCTGTGCTCTACCTGAACAACTCATGGGAGTGGAGTGGGGGCTACGGCTTCTATCTGGAGCATGCCGGCGAGGGCAAGCAGCCGCGTCCCGACGATGTGGGCTATCCTGCCTTTATGGAGGCTATGAGCAAGTTTGCGTCTAACGAGAAGGCTCACGCCTTGTTCTACGACCACGTCCGCAACATCGTGTCGCGTACCAATCGCTATACGGGTGTGAAGTATGCCGACGACCCCACCATCATGTCGTGGCAGATAGGCAACGAGCCTCG